>WNGF01000168.1_pt1 | contig 94518 bp, 96 predicted proteins | sample 5400641 | NCBI WGS metagenome assembly WNGF01 (sample SAMN13153371, study PRJNA577476) | soil metagenome | isolation source: 80 cm soil or saprolite under grassland replicate 2 | place: USA:California | collected 2016-06-15 | reverse complement strand
GAGAGGATCAGCGTCTCCGCACGGGGCTGCAGGAACTCCCGCGGTGAGGCGCCTGCATCGAAGCCCTCGATCCGCTGCGCGTCGCGCTTCCCGCCCGTGAGCTCGGCGACACCGCGCTCACGGGCGGGGAGCGCGACGCGCAGCGGATCGAGGGCTTCGATGCAGGCGCCTCTCCGCGGGAGTTCCTGCAGCCCCGTGCGGAGACGCTGATCCTCTCCACCACGAACGGCACCCGCGCGATCGTCGCCGCGGCCACGTCGTGCGGCGAGGTCGTGCTCGGCTCGTTCCTCAACCTGGAGGCCGTAACCGCGCTGGTTCGGGCGCGCGCGCAGGACACAGTCATCCTTTGCGCCGGCTACAAGGATGCGTTCGCGATCGACGACGCCTACTGCGCGGGCCGGATCATCGCGCTGCTCGAGGCCGAGCGGACGGACGCTGCGATCGCCGCGGAAGTGATCGCCGAGCGCTTCCCGAACGCCGTCGACGGCATCAACGCGCGCACGTACGGCCCGCCCGGGCTCGAGGAGGACATCGCCTGGTGCTCGCGGGAGAGCGTCCTGACGGTCGTCCCGCGTTTCTCCGGGATGGTCGGGACGGCGGCCGAGATCCTCGCGTGATCGATCTCGAGGAGCTGAACGCCCGCCACGGGACCAGCTTTCAGGCTGCGGGCGACTACGAGGGCGGCGAGTTCGGCGCGGCGCGGCTCGTCGACGCGGAGGGACGGCGGCTCGTCCTCAAGCACCAGCCGCCGGGGCTCGCGCCGGAGACGACCGCGGCGCTCCGCCCGCTCGGCTACCCGGCGCCGCGCTACGTCGCCTGGGGCTCCGACTACCACGTTCAGGAGGAGTTGCCCGGGGAGCTTGCCTGGCGCGGGTGGGGCGTGGCGCCGCCCGTGGTGATGTCGGGGCTGCTGGAGCTGAACGAGCTGCAGGAGGGCCGCGCCGTTGACGACGACTCGAGCTGGCCCGATTCGATCGTCGAGTCGGTCGTGGTCGGCTACTCGGAGTACGCGGTGGTCGGCACGCTCGAGCGCCACTCGGACCAGAGCCGCGAGCTGATCGGCCTCTGCCGGCGGGCGGCCGAGCGTCACGCGGATGGGGTGCGGGGGCCCCGCGATGTCGTCCACTGGGACTTCACGCTCGCAAACGTTCTGCTCCAGGGCGGCGAGGTGAGCGGCGTGATCGACTGGGGCGGCACGCGGACCGGCGACCGGCTGTTCGACCTGGCGACGCTCGTCTACTACGCCAAGGGCGAAGCGCCGGCGCTCGAGCGCTACGTGGTCGAGCGGATCGGCCGGGAGGGGCTGTCGGTCTACCTCGCGCACATGGTGGTCCGGCAGAGCGACTGGTCGCTGCGACACCACGGGACGGCAGCCGGGGACGAGGTGATCGCGTACTCCCTCGAGCTCGCGCGCGCATTTCCGTAGACAGCCCTTGACAGACGAACGTGTGTTCGATAGAACATGCGTTCGCAAATGATCGCGTGCATCGTCATTCCAGGGTTCGAGCTGCGGACCGCGCTGCGGGAGCGGCCGCGGCTGCAGCTCGAGCCCGCCGCCCTCGCGCCGGAGCCGGGCTCTGAGGCGCTGCTCGGGCCCATTACTGCGGCCGCGGAGGCGGCGGGCGTCCGGCCGGGGATGCGCCTGGGAGAGGCGCTCGCGACGTGCCCGTCGCTCCAGCTCGTGGATCCCGACCCGGCCGCGGCCGAGGAGGCGTGGGAGGGGATCGTGCGTCGGCTCGAGGACGCGGGAATCGCGGTCGAGCCGGCCGCACCCGGCTGCGCCTACTTCGAGACGCGCGGGGTCGAACGGCTCTACGGCGGGCTCGAGCCTGCCCTCAAGCGGGCGCTGAAGGCCGTGGGGCCGGGGTGGGACGCGCGCGTAGGAGCCGCGAGACGCCGGTTCGCCGCGCTGGCGGCCGCGAACGTCGCGCGTGCTGGGCAAGTGCTGGTCGTCTCGGACGAGCAGTCGCGGGAGTTCCTCGCCCCGCTGCCGCTGACGCTGCTTCCGCTCGAGGCGGGCCGGCGGGAGGAGCTGAGAGAGCTTGGGATCACGAAGCTGGGAGAGCTTGCCGGGCTACCGGGTGGCGCCGTGGCCGAACGTCTGGGGCCGGACGGCCGGCGCGCCTGGAGCCTGGCGAGAGGGGGCTCGAGACGCCGTGTCCGCGGAAGGAAGCCCGCCGCGGAGCTGCTGGAGACGCTCGAGTTTCCCGAGGCGGTCGGCAACGAGCTGACGCTGCGACGTTCGCTCGGCGTCCTGCTCGACCGGCTGCTCGCACGGCCGGAGCGCGGCGGACGGGCTCTACGCAAGCTCGCGCTCACGGCCCGGCTCGTGGGTGGAGGGTCGTGGCGGCGAACGGTGACGCTGCGCGACGCCACCGCCGAGCCGGCCCGCCTGCGCGCCGCGCTCGGGCCGAAGCTGCTCGACCTTCCCGCGCCTGTGGTCGCGCTGACGCTGGAGGCGCTCGTCCTCGCGGAGTCCGTCGGCAGTCAGCTCGAGCTCGTGCAGCCGGAGGGCGCGGAGCTGCGGGCGCACCTGAGCGAAGGGCTCCGCCAGGTTCGCGCCGGAACCGGGTCGGGCTCTGTCTGCACCGTCGTCGAGGTCGCGCCGTGGTCGCGTCTGCCCGAGCAGAGAGCGCTGCTGGTTCCGCGCGACGACTGAATCAGCCGACACCTGCTTTGGTGGAGGCGCACGTCGACGGCTCGCCGCGCACGGTCAACCGGGTTCCGGTTGCGCTGGTGCGCGAGGAGTGGCGCGTGGTCGACCGCTGGTGGACCGAGGAGCCCGTGAACCGGCGCTACTTCGACGTCGTGCTCGCGGGTGGGGAGCATGCAGTCGTCTTCCGCGACGAGGAGGTCGGCCGCTGGTTCAGCCAGCGCGGGACGTGAAGGGTCAGCTCGCCCGCAGGCGGTCGATGAAGCCGCCGGGCGGTGCGTGGAGGTTCAGGAAACGGATCGGCTCGGGGCCTGCGTGACGGAAGCCGTGGACCGACCCCGGCGGCGCGGCGACGAACGTCTCCGGCCCGGCCACACGCGGTTCGTCACCGACGCGGAACTCGACCTGTCCTTCGAGCACGTAGAACGCGTCAACGTGGTCGGCGTGCGTGTGGGGGTCGACGCCCTCGAACTCCGGCAGGAAGGTCATGTCGATCGCGGTCAGCTGCGGCAGGTCGCAAAGGACCCGGTGGATGCTTGCCTCGTGTTCGATCGTCTCCGCGTCGTCGGGATGTGTGAACACCGCGTCGGCAAAGGAGCGACCGCCGTCGGCAGGCGGGTCGTGCTGGTCGAAGTCGATGTCTTTGCCGCGAATGTGATCGCCGAAGCCGCTCGACGGCGCGTGCAGATTGAGGAAGATCGCCGTCTCGGCGCTCGCGTTGCGGAAGGTGTGGACGACGTTCGGGGGCGCTGCGGCGAAGGAGCCCGAGGTCGCACGCACCCCCTCGAGCTCGGGACCGAGCGACACTTCGATCTCGCCTTCGAGCACGTAGAAGGCGTCGGTGTGGTGGTGGTGGACGTGCGGGTCCGGCCCCTTCTCGCCGGACTCGTAGCGGAACCAGGTCACGATCACGTCGTCCAGGTCGGCGAGGATGCGGAGCGTTCGCTCCGGCCGGTCGGTGACGACCTCGCCCTCGCCGGGGGCTAGGAGCAGCGGGTGTACGTCGAGCTCCACGCCCACTCAGCGTATTCGTTCCTCGACGGTGCATCGCTCCCGGAGGAGCTCGCGACGCGGGCGGCGGAGCTCGGCTACGAGGCGCTGGCGCTGACCGATCACGACGGGGTCTACGGCTCGCTCGAGTTCGCCCACGCGGCGAAGGCGCTCGGCGTGCGGCCGATTGCCGGCGCGGAGGTGACGCTGGCCGACGGCTCGCACGTGACGCTGCTGGTCGAGACGGCGGCCGGCTACGCGAATCTCTGCCGCCTGCTGACCGCGGCGCACGCGGAGACGCGTCCGAAGGAGGGCGCGGAGCCGCTGCCGCCGGCGCTCGAAGCGTCACTGCTCGCCGAGCTGAACGAGGGGCTGGTCTGCCTCTCGGGCTGCGCGCGCCACGGGCTGGGGGTGCGCAATCCGAACGGCGCCGCCGCGCTCGCCCGCGCTTTCGGGCCGGACCGCTTCTTCGTCGAGCTGCAGCGCCCCTACGAGCGCGGGGACGAGCGCCGCAACGCTGCTCTGCGAGAGCTCGCCGAGACGCTCGGAGTTGCCACGGTCGCGACCGGGGACGTCCACGCCCACCATCCGCGCCGGGCGTCGCTCCAGGATGTCCTGGTGGCCATCCGCTGCTGCACCTCGCTCGACGGCTGCGAGGCGGAGCGGCGCGGCAACCACGAGACCGCGCTCTTCGCGCCCGAGGATGCCGCGGAGCGCTTTCCTGTCGACCGCGACGCCGTCGAACGCGCCGGTGACCTCGCCTCGCGCCTGGAGTTCGACCTCACCGAGGACCTCGGCTACCGCTACCCGGACTTCTCGGATACCGGCGAGCCGGCGATCGCTCAGCTCCGGCGGGTCTGCGACCGCGCCTTCACCGACCGCTACGGCGGCGCGAACGGGGGCAAGCGCCGCGCTCGGCAGAGGCTCGACGAGGAGCTGGCGCTGATCGACGAGCTCGGGCTGGCCGGCTTCTTCCTTCTCCACTGGGAGGTCCTGGAGCTGGCGCGCGAGTGCGCGCGCGAGGTGCGCGGCGACTCGGTCGCCCGGAACGTGCTGCCGCCCGGTCGCGGGCGGGGGAGCTCGGTCGGTTCGATCGTCTGTTACCTGACCGGGCTCTCGCACGTCGACCCGGTCCAGGCCGGCCTGCCGCTGGGGCGCTTCCTGAACCGCGAGCTCGTCTCGGTGCCGGACATCGATCTCGACTTCCCGCGCGACATCCGGGAGAAGCTCATCGTCCAGGTCTGCGAGCGCTACGGCCGGGAGCACTCGGCGCTCGTCGCCAGCTTCTCGACCTACCACGCGCGCGGCGCGATCCGCGACGTGGGCAAGGCGCTCGGCCTCCCGTTCGCCGAGCTCGAACGGCTGGCCCGGCTCACGGACGGCAACCCGTACCGAGTGGGGGAGGAGCTGGCGAAGCTTCCCGATGCGGAGACGAAGCTCGCCTCGCCTCGCTGGCGCGCGTTCGCCGAGCTGTGCGCTGAGCTTGGCGGCCTTCCTCGCCACATCTCCCAGCACCCGGGCGGGATGGTGATCTCGACGCGGCCGCTCGTCGAGCTCGTGCCGGTCCAGCCCGCGGCGATGGCCGGACGGCAGCTCTGTCAGTGGGACAAGGACTCGTGCGCCGACGCCGGCTTCCTCAAGATCGACCTGCTCGGGCTGGGCATGCTGTCGGCGGTCGAGGACTGCGTCGAGCAGATCGCTCGGACGCACGGCGAGACGATCGACCTGTCGCGGATCCCGCTCGACGACCAAGCCGTCTACGGCGAGATCCAGCGAGCGGACACGGTCGGGGTCTTCCAGATCGAGAGCCGCGCGCAGATGCAGTCGCTGCTGCGGACGCGCCCGGAGAACCTCGACGACCTGACCGTGCAGGTCGCGCTCGTGCGTCCGGGGCCGATCCAGGGCGGCGCCGTCCACCCGTACGTCGAGAACCGGCAGCACCTGCGTGAGGACCCCGAGTTCGTGCCGCCGTACGACCATCCGCTGCTGGAGGAGCCGCTGCGCGAGACCCTCGGCGTCGTCGTTTTCCAGGAGCAGGTGCTCGCGGTCGCGATCGCGCTGGCGGGCTTCTCGGTCGGCGAGGCGGAGGGCCTGCGGCGGGCGATGAGCCGCAAGCGCAGCCGCGAAGCTGTCGAGGCATTCCACGGGCGTTTCGTCGACGGCGCGCTTGAGCGTGGGGTTGATCGCGAAACGGCCGAGCTCGTCTTCGGCAAGCTGAACGGGTTCGCGGCGTTCGGCTTTCCGAAGTCCCATGCGGCCGCCTTCGGCCTGCTCGCGTACCAGTCGGCCTGGCTGCGGCACCACTACCCGCGGGAGTTCCTCTGTGCGCTGCTGAACGCGCAGCCGATGGGCTTCTACCCGCCGGCGTCCCTCGTGCGCGATGCGCAGCGGCATGGGGTGGAGGTGCGCCCGCCGGACGTGAACCGAAGCTCGGCCAAGTGCGCGCTGGAGGAGGATGCTTTGCGCGTCGGCCTGGAGTACGTGCGCTCGCTCGGCGAAGAGGAGGCGGCGGAGCTCGTCGTCGAGCGCGCTCGGCGCGGGCCGTTCGCGGGCGTGCGCGAGCTGGCGCAGCGAACGGGTCTCGACCGTGCCCGGCTGGAAGCTCTCGTCGCGTCGGGCACATGCGATTCCTTCGGCGGCGCGCGGCGCGCTCTCCTCTGGGAGCTCGGCCTCGTCCCGCGAAGCCAGAGCGTTCCCGGAAGCGGTGGCGACGAGCGCCAGCTCGCACTCCCCCTCGACCCGACAGCGCGCACGCCGGCCCTGCGCGAGCAGTCGCCGTGGGAGCGGATGCTCGCCGAGTACCGGACGACGAGCCTCTCAGTCGGAGTGCACCCGCTTGCGCTCCTGCGGGGCCACTTGCCGGAAGGGACGCTCTCGAGCCAGGAACTGGCAAGTCGCCCGTCCGGGGGCTCCGTCACGGTGGCGGGGATGGCGGTCGCCCGGCAGCGGCCGGCGACCGCGAACGGCGTCGTCTTCATGCTCCTCGAGGACGAGTTCGGGCAAATCAACCTGATCGTGCCGCCGCAGGTCTACGAGCGCTTCCGGCCGCTCGTGCGCGCCGAGCCGCTGCTCCTCGCGCGCGGGAAGTTCGAGCGGCTCGGGCGGAACCGCAACGTCGTGGTGCGCGAGCTCCAGTCGCTCGGGCCGCTCGCGCGCCGCTGCTCGGACGAGGCGGACGTTTTCGGCTCGCTTCCAGCCGCGCACCACTTCGGCCATCGCTGACGGCGCCCGGTCCGCAAAGGCCGCACTGCCGGTCCGGCTGCGACGCCGCCGGCAAAAGCGCATTCCCCCACCCGAGGGTGGGGCTCTATCCCACCTCCCTCGCGGTCGACGATACCCGTCAGCGGGTCACGGATGGGTGACTCGTCTGTGCCGGATCTGTGCCGATTTTTCCACCGGCAGCTGCTTCGACGGGCCCGGTCGCAGGCAGAATCCCGCCCGTGCAGCGCATTGACGGCTACCTGCCGATCCGCGACTACGCGCTGATCGGCGACGGTCGCACCGGCGCCCTCGTCGCTCGCGACGGGTCGATCGACTGGCTCTGCCTGCCGAACGTCGACTCGCCGTCCGTCTTCGCGCGCGTTCTCGACGCCGAGCGGGGCGGCTCGTTCCAGCTCGAGCCCACCATCGCCTACGAGGCGGAGCGCCGTTACCAGCACGACTCGAACGTCCTCGAGACGACATTCACGACGTCGGGCGGGGCGGTGCGCGTGACCGACGCGATGACGCTGGCCGTCGACGACACGCTCGCGCCTCTTCGCGAGCTCACGCGCAGGGTCGAGGGGCTCAGCGGCACGGTGCCGCTCCGCTGGGTGTTCGAGCCGCGGTTCGCGTATGGAACCCGCCCTCCCGCGATCGGCCGCCGTGCGGGCCGCTGGTTCGCCGACGCCGGCACCGAGGCGATCGCCCTCAACCTGTGGGATGCGGGAGAAGGCGAGGTCGCCGGAACGGCAATCCAGGGCGAGCTCGAGCTCGCCCTGGGACAGACCGCTCTGCTGACGCTCGCCGCCGCCAGCGAGCAGCCGGTGTTGCTCCCCGGCAGGCGGGACAGCGAGAAGCGCCTCGCCCGCACCGGCAGCTTCTGGCAGGAGTGGGCGAGCCGGATCGAGTACGACGGGCCGTGGCGTGACGCAGTCGTCCGGAGCACACTCCTGCTGAAGCTGCTCGTCTTCGCCCCCTCGGGCGCGATCGTCGCGGCCCCGACGTCCTCGCTTCCCGAGTGGCTCGGCGGCGCCCGGAACTGGGATTACCGGTTCACGTGGCTCCGCGACGCGAGCTGGACACTCGACGCGCTCATCCGGCTGGGCCTGGACGACGAAGCCCACGCGTTCTTCTGGTGGCTGATGCACGCCTCACGGTTGACGCAGCCCCGCCTCCAGATCCTGTACAGGGTCGACGGCTCGACGCACTCCGGCGAGCACGAGCTGGACGGTCTCGCCGGGTACCGCGGCTCGAAGCCGGTGCGCGTCGGCAACGGGGCGGCCGACCAGGTGCAGCTCGACGTCTACGGCTCCGTGCTCGACGCAATCTCTCTCTACGTCCAGCACGTAGGCCACCTCGACGGGGAGACCGGAAGGGAGGTCGCGAGGATCGCCGACTACGTGGCCGAGCACTGGGCCGAGCCCGACTCCGGGATCTGGGAGGTTCGCCGCAGGACGACCCATTTCGTCCAGTCCAAGGCGCTCTGCGGCATCGCCCTCGACCGCGCCTGCTCCCTGGCGGCCCGAGGAGTGATCCCCGATCGCTCCGAACGCTGGCGAGCCGCGGCGCAGGAGGTGCGGGCCTTCGTGGACGACGAGGGCTGGGATGCGGCTCGCGGCAGCTACGTGCGCGCGCCCGACCTCCCGGAGCTCGACGCCAGCCTCCTGACCCTGGCGATCCTCTCCTACGACGCAGCCGGAAACGAGCGGCTCCGCGGGACGGTCTCGGCGATCGAGGACGAGCTGCGCGAGGGCCCGTTCGTCTTCCGCTATCGCGGCGAGGACGGCGTGGCTGGTGACGAGGGAGCTTTCCTGACCTGCTCCTTCTGGCTCGTCGACACCTTCGCGCGCCAGGGCCGGCTCGACGAGGCGCGCAGCTTGATGGACGAGCTGATCGGCCTCGCGAACGACGTCGGGCTCTATTCGGAGGAGATCGACCCGGCCAGCCGCGATTTTCTCGGCAACTTCCCGCAGGGCCTCACGCATCTCGCCCTCATCAACGCCGCGGTCTCGATCGCCGACGCGGCGAAGAACGTGCAGGCCGGCTCGTGACGATCTGGGGCGCACTCGCCGGCGGCGTGGTCGGGACGGTCGTCCTCACGAGTGGGCTGCGCATCGCGCAGGTCGTCGGCTGGACGCGAATGGACATCCCGCTCCTGCTCGGGACGATGTTCACCGACAACCGCAGCCGGGCGAGCGCGCTCGGCTACGTGCTCCACTTCGGCAACGGCCTGCTGTTCGCGCTTGGCTACTACGCGATCTTCCGGGCCGTCGGCTACGCGGGGTGGCTGTTCGGAGCGGCGCTCGGGTTCGTGCACGCGGCGTTCTCGGGCGGCGCGCTCGTGAACACGATCCTGCCCGCCGTTCACCCACGGATGGGGACGCCCTGGAGCGACGCGGAGGAGACTCCGATCCTCGAACCGCCCGGCTTCATGCTGATGAACTACGGCCGGCGGACGGCGCTCTGGACGGTCGTCACGCACATCGCCTACGGCGCGATCGTCGGCGGCTTCGCGGCCCGGTTCGGCCTGTACTAGCGGTTCTCGATCTCCAGGGCGAAGCGCGGCAGGCGCTTGTCGACGGCGCGGTTGAACTCCGCTTCGTACCGCTCTGTCGCCTCCTCGCCGAGCGTCGCGGCGAAGTGGTCGCGGATGTCCGCCAGGGCCTCGGTGCCGGTCTCGACGAGGTCCTGGTAGTCGCCGAAGCGCTCCTCGGCCTCGTCTCGCTCGGCGCGGTCGTAGGCGCTCTCGGCGTCTTCGCACTGACGGATCAGCTCGGCCTGCTCGCGCTGGAAGAGGTCGAGCTGGCGCGAGATCAAATCCGCGAAGCGCTGCCGCCTGAACACCTGTCCTTACACTAGCCCCGCCCGTGGCGCTGCTCGTCCGCACCTGGAACGTCTTCCACGGGAACGCCAAGCCACCCGGGCGCCGCGGGTTCCTGGAGGAGGCGGTGCGCCTCGCGACCGCCGACGGTCCGGATGTGCTCTGCCTGCAGGAAGTGCCGGTCTGGGCGCTCTCCCGCCTCGCGGGCTGGAGCGGGATGCGCTCGTTCGGCGCCGTGGCCGCGCGGCCGCTGCTCGGGAGCGCCGAGCTGGGCCGCGTGATCACGGAGCTCCACCACGGGCTGCTCCGTTCGGCGCTGACCGGGCAGGCGAACGCGATTCTGCTGGGTGATGCGCTGCAGCCCGTCGCCGAGGGCTCGATCGTGCTGAACCCGCGTGGCTTTCGCCGCGCCCGCGCGCGCGAGCTCGACCTCGATCTCGGCGTGCGACTGGCGTGGGCGAAGGAGCGACGCGTTTGCCACGCTGTCCGCGCCCGGGTGGAAGACCGCTACCTGACCGTCGCGAACGTGCACGCCTCGAGCGTCCCCGACCGGCGCTGCCCTGACGCGGAGCTCCTGCGCGCGGCGGTGTTCGCGGACTCCTTCGCGGAACCGGAGGACGTGCTCGTACTGGCGGGGGACTTCAACGTCGTGGCGCCGGGATCGGCGACGCTCGAGGAGCTGAGCGGGCCCGACTGGGGCTTCGGCCCGCCGATTCCGGGGCTCGACCAGGTGCTCGTGAGAGGCGCGGGCGCATCTCGGCCGCAACGGTGGCCCGACGAGCGGCGGCGCGCGGCCGGTCGCCTGCTCTCCGACCACGCCCCCGTGGAGACGAGGATCGAGTGACGTTCGAGGAGGCGCGGGCCGCATTTCCCGTCTTCGAGCGGCTGGCGTACCTGAACGCGGGCTCGAACGGGCCGCTCGCAACGGCGACGGTCGAAGCGATGGCGGCTCAGGAGCGGGCTGATCTCGAGCTGGGCCGGGCCGGCCCGGCTTACTTCGAGCGCGCGCTCGCCCTGCGCGACGAGGTGCGCGCGAAGGTCGCGGTGCTCGTAGGCGTCGAGACGGAGAAGCTCGCGCTCGCCACCTCGACCACCAACGGCTGCAACATCGTCGTCGCCGGGCTCGACCTCGGGCCTGACGACGAGATCGTCACGACCGATGGCGAGCACTTCGGGCTCCTGGGCGCGCTCGCCGTCTCCTCGGCGCGGCTCCGCGTCGCGCCGGTGCGGGAGCTACCGCCGGAGCAGGCCCTGGAGGTGCTCCTTGGCGAGGTCACGCCGCGCACGCGCCTGCTCGCGCTCTCGCACGTGTGCTGGATGAGCGGGAACCGCTTTCCGGTCGAGGAACTGAAGCAGGAGTCGGGATTGCCGGTGCTGGTCGACGGCGCGCAGTCGGTCGGCGCCGTCCCCATCGACGCGGGTCAGCTCGACTACTACGCCTTCTCCTGCCAGAAGTGGCTCTGCGGCCCGGACGTGACGGGCGGTCTCGCGGTTGCCGAGCCGGAATCGCTGCGGCTCGCGGCGCCGAGCTACCTCTCGCAGGAGAGCTACGAGCCGGAGGGAGAATTCTCGCCCCGCCCGGGGGCGCTGCGCTTCGACCCAGGCTGGACGCCGCCGCCCGCGCTCGCCGGCCTCAGCGCGGCCCTCGACCTGGCTCCGGACTGGCGCTTCGAGCGCGCGGCGGCAGCGACCGCCCGCTGCCGAGAGTTGCTCGCGGAGCGGTTCGACGTCGTCACGGCGCCCGGGCAGACGACGCTCGTCACCTTCCGGGTCGAGGGCGACACGCGCGAGCTGGTCGGGCGCCTCTATGCGCAAGGCGTGGTCGTGCGCGACATCCCCGGCCTGGGCTGGATCCGCGTCTCCTGCGGCTGGTGGACGAGCGACGAGGATCTCGAGCGCCTCGTCGGCGCGCTCTGCTAAGGCGTCGCTTGCGATGCCGACCTCAGGACGCGCGGACTCGGCCGCGCGTCCGTCTGAAACGACCGGTCGATCCGATCGAACTCATTCCGAGACACCGTCTCGACCCGTTCGCAGCCCTAGCTCGGCTGCGATCGGGCGCATCGCGTCGACCACGAACGCGATGTGCTCGTCCAGGTCGACCTCGAGCGCCTCGGCGCCTTCGTAGACGTCCTGCCGGTTGACGCCGGCGGCGAACGACGCCTGCTTCAGCTTCTTCTTGACCGAGCGCGGCTCGAGCGTCTCGATCCCGTCGGGCCGGACGAGCCCGCAGGCATGGATGAAGCCGCAGAGCTCGTCGCAGGCGAACAGCGTCCGCTTGAGCGGCGTGTCGCGCGGCAGCCCGAGGTGAGAAGCGTGCGAAAGGACACCGTCCACGACCTCCTCCGGCCAACCCTCTTCGCGGAGAATCGGCGCGCCGTCCTGCGGGTGCTGGTCGAGCGTGGGATGGATCTCGTAGTCGAAGTCGTGCAGCAGCGCGGTCGCCCGCCAGAGCTGCTCGTCCTCGCCGAAACGCACGGCGTACGCGCCGACTGCGGCCTCGACGGCGAGCGCGTGACGAAGCAGCGGCTCGCTCTTCGTGTACCGCGTGAGGGTCTCCCAGGCGCGGTCGCGGGTCGGCTCCACGGCGGCGCTAGGATAGCGACCTCGAATGGCGCAGACCCTCGTCACAGACAGGCTGGCCGAGTCGTTCGTGATCGAGGGCGGACAGCCGCTGCAGGGGCGCGTGCGCGCGGCCGGGAACAAGAACGGCGCCCTCCCGATCATCGCCGCATGCCTGCTCACGAGCGAGCCGGTCCTGCTGCACAACGTCCCGCGGATCCGAGACGTGGAGACGATGCTCGAGCTGATCGCGCAGGTCGGGGCGGAGGTGGAGTGGACCGGCGAGAACGAGGTTCGCGTGCATGCGGCGGACATCACCTCGACCGAGCTCGACGCCGAGCTCGCCCGCCGCATCCGCGCGTCGTTTCTGCTCGCGGGCCCGCTGCTCGCGCGGGTAGGCCGCGCAAGCGTTCCGCCTCCGGGCGGCGACGTGATCGGCAGGCGCCGGCTAGACCCGCACATCCACGCGTTCACCGAGCTCGGCGCCGAGATCGAGCTGCGCGACCGCTACGAGCTCCGGACGCCGGGCTTGCGCGCCAAGCACGTCTTCCTCGACGAGGCCAGCGTCATGGCGACGGAGAATGCCGTGATGGCGGCCTCGCTCACCTCGGGCGAGACGGTGATCGGGAACGCGGCCTGCGAGCCGCACGTCCAGGATCTGTGCCGCTTCCTGGTCTCGCTCGGCGCGGAGGTCGACGGGATCGAGTCCAACGTCCTGCGCATCCGCGGCGTGCAGTCGCTCTCCGCCGGCGAGTGGCGGATCGGGTCCGAGCACATCGAGGTCGGCAGCTTCGTCGGGCTCGCAGCGGTGACGGGAGGAGACGTGAGCATCGACGACGTCGAGCCCCAGGACCTCGCCGGGATCCTGCCGACCTTCGAGCGGCTCGGCGTGCACGTCGAGCTCGAGGGGAGGAGCCTGCACGTGCCTCCGGGCCAGGAGCTCGTGATCCGGGACGACCTCGGCGGCCAGATTCCGAAGATCGAGGACGGCCCGTGGCCTGCGTTCCCGGCCGACCTCACCTCGATCGCGGTCATCGTCGCGACTCAGGCGAAGGGGACCGTGTTGATCTTCGAAAAGATGTTCGAGAGCCGGCTGTTCTTCGTTGACAAACTCGTCTCGATGGGTGCGAGGATCATCCTGTGCGACCCGCACCGCGCGGTCGTCACCGGCCCCGCCCGGCTCTACGGCCAGCAGATGTCGAGCCCGGACATCCGCGCCGGGATGGCGATGCTGCTCGCGGCGCTCTGCGCCGAGGGCACCTCGACGATCGGGAACGTCAGCGAGATCGACCGCGGCTACGAGCGGATCGACGAGCGCCTCCGCTCGCTGGGCGCGCGGATCGAGCGCGTCGAGGCGTAACCGTGGACCTCGGTGAGGCGGTCGTCGCGGCCGTCTCGCCTCATGCGGCGGTGCGGCAGATCGAGCTGATCGGGTCGCGCGCCGAGGGGCGCGAGACGGAGTGGTCGGACTGGGACTTCGGCGTCCGGACGAGCGACTTCGCCGCGCTGTCGGAGGCGCTTCCGGGGCTGCTGGCTCCGCTCGAGCCGCTGGCGCAGCTCTGGGACCCGCTCAGCACCGAGCAATGCTGGATGCTGATTCTGCGGGGCCCGGTGAAGGTCGATCTGATCTTTCCCGAGGAGCCGCACGCCAAGGAGGAGCCGTGGAGGGTCGGCGCGGACACGCTCGCAGCGATCGACGACCACTTCTGGGACTGGATGCTCTGGCTGAAGGGCAAGGAGGCGGGCGACAAGACCGAGCTCGTGACGACCGAGCTCGAGAAGCTCTTCGGTCACGCCGACGCGGTCGCCGCGTACCGGGCCGGGCGCGACCATGCCGAACGGCGCTTGGGCAGCGCGGTCAGCCGGCGGCTCGAGCTGGCCGTCGCCGCTGCTCTGCTGGACGGCCGCTAGCCGTTCGGTACGCTGGGCCCGGCGTATGGCGCGGACCGGTCAGGCCGACGAGGCGGGAAGGCTCCATGCGCGCGTCGACGTCTTCGGCGTAGGCGACGCGCAGGTCTCCACCGGCGTGCCGGTGCTCGACCACGTCCTCGGACTGCTGGCCGAGTACGCCTCGTTCGACCTGGAGCTGGAGATCGCCCCCGGCGAGGCCGAAGAGGAGATCGCCGCCGCCGGGCGCGCGCTGGGTCAGGCGCTGCACGACGCGCTGATGGCGGAGGGCCGCCGCCGGCACGGTTCCGCCGTCGTCCCGGCCGACGAGGCGCTCGCGCACGTCGCGGTCGAGGCCTCGGGCCGGCCGCTGGTCGTTTCGAACGTCGATCTCAGCGATGCGCGCGTGGCAGGGCTCGCGAGCGACATGGTCGCGACCTTCCTGCGCGAGCTTGCCGGGGGCGCCGGCTTGACGCTGCACGTGCGGCTCATCGAGGGCTCCGATCCCGAGCACGTGCTCAACGCGATCTTCAAAGCGCTGGGCGTCGCGCTGGCGCAGAGCTGCCGACCGCGCCGGCGCAAGGAGGAGTGATGGGGGACAAGAGCGTCGTCCGCACGGAGGCCGCGCCCGCTCCGTTCCAGGGTGCGCCGTACTCGCAGGCGATCAAGTCGGCAGGGCTGGTGTTCGTCTCGGGGCAGCTCGGGCTACGCCCCGGGGAGTCCGAGATGGTCGGGGAGGGCATCGAGGAGCAAACCGAGCAGGTGTTCGCCAACCTCCGCTCGATCCTGGAGGAGGCTGGCAGCAGCCTCGAGCGGCTCGTCAAGACGACGGTCTACCTCGCCGACCTCGGCGACTTCGCGGCGATGAACAAGGTCTACGCCCGCCACGTCGGCGAGGAGCCTCCTGCGCGGGCGACGGTCGAGGTGGCGGCGTTGCCGTCGGGGGCGAAGGTCGAGATCGAGGCCATCGCTACGACCTAGTGGTCTAAGTACGGTTCGCCCGGCCTCCTCCCCAAGGCGATCGTAACGGGGAAAGACACACGTGTCTGTCACGTGACTGTGACGAAAGCGTGCCGTTGTTCGTGGCGGCGAAATCGTTCGAGGGAGGGGCAAAGGCACAATTAGCCCATGCGCGTCGACACGGTCATCGCGACGCACGGGAACACCGACTTCGACGCGTTCGCGGCGATGCTTGCCGCGCGACGGCTGTATCCGGAGGCGGTGGCGGCACTCGCCGGGTCGCTCAACCGCAATGTGCGCGAGTTCTACCGCCTGCACGCGGACGAGCTCGGCCTCGTCGATGCGGGTCGCCTGGAGCTCGACGCGATTCGGCGGCTGATCGTCGTCGAGACGGTGCACGCGTCGCGGCTCGGCGAGCTCGAGCCCGTCGTGCTCGACCCGAAGGTCGAGAAGGTCGTCTTCGACCACCACGTGGGCGGAGCGCCGGACTGGGCTGCGCCCGAGCACGTCGTCCTGTCCGAGGACGGCGCTCTGACAACGACACTGGTCGGGATCCTCGCCGAGCGGGAGGTCGCCGTCACGCCGCTCGAAGCGACCGCCTTCGCGCTCGGCATCCACGAGGACACGGGCTCCCTCACCTACCCGAGCGCGACTCAGCGGGACGCCGAAGCGCTCGCGTGGTGCCTCCGCCACGGCGCGAGCCAGGAGCTCCTCGCTCGCTTCCTCCACACCTCGCTCACCGAGGACGAGCGAGAGCTGCTGACCGCGATCCTCGAAGCGGCAGAGCCTCGGGAACTGGCCGGAGTCGAGATCCTCGTGGCGGCCGTCGCCTGGCCGCGCTACGTGGACGGCATCTCGAACCTCGCGCACAAGGTCGTCGACGTGACCGATTGCAAGGCGCTCGTCCTGCTCGTCGAGATGGACGGCCGCGTCTTCTGCGTCACGCGCAGCAGGACGCCCGAGGTCGACGCGGGCGTGGTCGCCGAGCTGCTCGGCGGCGGTGGGCATCCGCAGGCCGCCTCGGCCATCTTCCGCGGCCACTTGGCGCAGGCCGAGGAACGGCTCGCAGAGGGCCTTCCGTCAGCCGTCCGCGAGCCGATCACCGCCAGGCAGCTGATGTCGAGCCCGGCGCGGACGGTCGCCCCGGACGAGACGGTCGCGCGTGCCCTGGTCGTCTGCCAGCGCCACGGCCAGAGCGGGATCCTCGTGGCGGACGGCGACCGCCTGGTCGGCGTGGTCGGCCGTGAAGACCTCGACCGCGCCGTCGCACACGGCCTCTCGCACGCCCCGGTCAAAGGGATCATGAGTGCCCGCGTCGCAACCAGCGCACCCGACACGCCCCTGGCCGAGCTCCAGCGCCTGCTCGCGGCAGGCGACGAGCGGATCGCGGTCGTCGAGGACGAGGGAATCGTCGGCGTCGTCACGCGTGGCGACCTCCTGCGGGCGCTCGGCGAGCAAGCGGCGGCGCCGGAGCGCGCAGGGCCGATGCTCACGGACGAGCTCGCCCGGCTCGAGCGCCTGCAGCCGGTCTTCGAGGCCGTCGCCGCAGTCTCCGAGCCCTACGAAGGCGTCTACCTCGTCGGCGGCACGGTGCGCGACATCCTGCTCGGCGAGCGCAGTTTCGACGTGGACATCGCGGTCGAGGGCGACGCGATCGCGCTCGCGCAGGCGCTGGCCGACGCGCTCGGCGGCCGCGTGCGCGCGCACGACAAGTTCGGCACGGCGGCCGTTCTCTACGGCGAGGCCGAGCGCGTCGACGTCGTCACGGCCCGAACCGAGTTCTACGACGCGCCCGCCGCGCTGCCGACCGTCGAGCACGCGACGATCCGCGAAGACCTCTTCCGCCGCGACTTCACGATCAATGCGATGGCGGTCTCGCTCAAGGGCGCGGATCTCGGCCGGCTCGTCGACCCGTTTGGCGGGCGCCGCGATCTCGAGGCCAAGACGATCCGCGTCCTCCACAACCTGTCGTTTATCGACGACCCCACACGGATTTTCCGCGCGATCCGCTACGAGAACCGCTACGGCTTCCGGATGGACGACCACACCCTGCGGCTCGCCCGCGGGACGATCGAGATGGGTCTCGTCGGCGACCTCTCGTCGGCCCGTCTCCGGGACGAGCTCGAGGCGTTGCTCGAGGAGGGCGAGCTCGAGCACTCGATCCTGCGCCTCGCCGAGCTCGGCGCCGACACGGCGATCCACCCGCACCTCGCCGCGGATGAAGAGGCGGTTGCGCTCCTGCGACGCTTCACCGAGCTGCGCGACCGCTACCACCTCGAGGTGCCCTCCTGGCGGCTGGGCCTCGCGGCACTCGCGCGGAAGCTGCCGCCAGACGAGATCTACGACTGGCTCCAGCGGCTCAAGGTGCGACGCCGCGATGCCGAGCGGATCGCGGCCGCGATCACCGTCGGGCCGCGGCTCGTCGAGCGGCTGCAGAAGGGAGCCGAGCCCGCCGAGGTGGTGGCGCTGGCCGAGCCCTACGCGCCCGACGCGCCGCTGTTCGCGCTTGGCCTGGCCGACCTCGAGCCACTGCACGCGTACTTCCAGCGCCTGCGCGACGTCCGGCTCGAGGTCAGCGGCGCGGACCTGGCCGAGCTCGGACTGGGGGAGTCCCCGCGCGTCGGCGAGATCCTCGGCGAGCTGCGCCGCCGGAAGCTAAACGGCGAGCTCGACGGACGCGACTCCGAGCTCGCCGCAGCCCGGGAGCTCATCGGCTCGTGAAGCTGATGCGCTGGGACGTGCCCGGCCCATACGAGGTCGCGTTCTCGACGCGCATCGGCGGCGTCAGCGAAGGCCCGTTCGAGTCGCTCAACCTGGCGCTCCTCACGGGCGACCGCCGCGAGCACGTCGAGGAGAACCGGCGGCGGCTCTGCGCCGAGGTAGGAGCCGATCCGGAGGCGCTCTCGCTCAACCGCCAGAAGCACACGACGCTCGTCCACCGCGCGCACGCCGGTAGACGTGGCGAGCCCGGAGACGGCCTCTGGACGGACGAGCGGGGCCTGCCGCTGCTCGCGCTCGGGGCGGACTGCCTGCCGATCGGGCTCGCGCGGGTCAACGGCGCGAAGCCCGCGCTCAGCGTGGTGCACGCAGGCTGGCGCGGGCTGCTGGAGGGGATCGCGGCGAAGGGAGTCGAGGCCCTCGGCGGCGGGCTCGTCGCGGCGGCCATCGGCCCCGCGATCGGCCCGTGCTGCTACGAGGTAGGCGAGGAGGTCGCAGAGCCGTTCCGGCGTGCGTTCGGCTTCGGGCTGGTCCGGGACGGGCACCTCGACCTCTGGACGGCCGCCGAACGGGCGCTGCGGGCCGCAGGTGTCGTCCGGGTGGAGCGGTTCGATCTCTGCACGGCGTGCAATCCGGAACTGTTCTTCTCCGAGCGGCGGACGGGGAGGCCGCGTGGAACCCAGGGCGTCATCGGCGTTATCGGCTGACACGGTCCGCGAGAACTTCGAGCGGATCCGTTCGGAGCTCGGGCCGGAAGTGACGATCGTCGCCGCGATCAAATACGTTACGGCGGACGACTTAGCCGTGCTTGCCGAGGCCGGGATCGAGGTCGTCGGCGAAAACCGCGCGCAGGACCTCGAGGCCAAGCACGCGCGTCACGGCGACGCGTTCCGCTGGCACTTCATCGGGCACCTCCAGAGCCGCAAGGCGAAGACCGTCAACAGCCTCTGCGAGCTCTGCCACTCGCTCGCGAGCGAATCCGCCGCGAAACGCCTGACGATTCCGGCCCTCGTGGAGGTCAACCTCTCCGGCGAGGAGTCGAAGTCGGGCATTCCCGAGCGCGAGCTGGAGCACTTCCTCAGCCTCTACGACGACGTCCGCGGCCTGATGACGATGCCGCCGGAGACGGGCGACCCCGAGACGTCCCGGCCGTACTTCCGCCGCCTGCGCGAGCTGGCCGAGCGCTACGGCCTGCGCGAGCTCTCGATGGGCACGAGCCAGGACTACCGCGTGGGAGCGGACGAGGGCGCCACGCTGGTGCGCCTGGGATCGATCCTCTACGGGCGCTGAGGCGTCGCTTGCGAAGCCGTTTGAGTCCGTGCCGGCTTTGCCGGTGCGGCCGTTCGACCGAGCGTCTGGGACGCACAGCGATATTCCTCACGCCGAGGTAGCGATTAAGATCCGCGAACCATGGGCTTTGCAGACGTTTGGAACCGCACGCTCGTCTACTTCGGGATCGCCGAGGAGGACGAGTGGGACGAGGACGGCTACCTGACCGAGGAGGACCTCGAGCGCACGTACAGCGAGCGCCCGAATGTCCGCCGCCTGACGCCACGTCGCCGCCAGCACGACTTCGACGACTGGACCGACCCGGAGCCCGAAGCGGACATCCCGCCCCGGACGCCGGCGCCGCGTTCACGCGGCAGCAGGCGTCCCGACGCGATCGTTCGTGCGGTGCCGTCGGTGCAGGTGCACCTTGTGATCCCGCGCAGCTTCAACGATGCCCAGCAGATCGCCGACCGCTTCAAGGACTCGATGCCGGTCATCCTCAACCTCCAGAACGCCGACCAGGAGCTCTCGAAGCGCCTGATCGACTTCACGAGCGGCCTCACGTACGCGCTCGAGGGCGGCATGCAGCGCGTGGCGGACAAGGTCTTCCTGCTGACGCCGCGAAACGTCGAGGTCTCGGCGGAAGAGCGGGCCCGGCTCGTCGAGCGCGGCTTCTTCAACCAGGCCTGATTGCCAGGATTCCGGCTCCTTGAGCCGAACTCGCTCCTGATGGCCACCCTCGCGGCTAAGGCGTTCGCTTGCGACGCCGACCAAGGAGGCCGGGCCGGCTTCGCCGGCGCGGCCGTCCAACCCACCGTCTGGGATACAGGATGAGCTTGCCCTCCTACCCGTTCAGCGTTTTATCTGACGCTGCCTCGGCGGCGAACCAGTTCATCGACGTCTTCATCTACGTCTACGTCCTGCTGATCTTCGTGTACGTCCTGATCTCGTGGGTGCAGCTGCCCTACACGCCGTGGGTGCGCCGAATCTCCGAGTTCCTGCGTGACGTCTGCGAGCCGTACCTGCGGCTCTTCCGGCGGATCCTGCCGCCGCTCGGGCCGCTCGACCTCTCGCCGCTGGTGGCCATAGTCGCCCTGTTCGTCCTGATGCGCTTGATCGACGCGCTCTTCGACAACCTTTCCTAAGGAAGCGAGGCCACGATGACCATCAGCCCAGTCGAGCTTCACCACGTCGAGCTGAAACGCGGGCTCTTCGGCTACGAGCGCGGGCCTGTCGACCGGTTGCTCGAGGAGATCGAGCGTTCTTTCGAGGAGACCTGGCGCGAGCGGGCCGAGTACGCCGACCGGATCGAGCAGCTCCAGTCGGAGCTCGCCCGCCACCGCGACCTCGAGACGCTGCTCCGAACGACGCTCGTCTCGGCCGAGAAATCCGCCCACGAGCTGAAGGCGCAGGCGAAAAGGGAGTCCCAGCTCGTGGTCGAGGAGGCGCACGCGGAGGCACGCGAAGTGACGCGAGCCGCAGCCGCCGAGCGCGAGCGCCTGCTCGCCGACGCACGCAAGATCCGGGCGCTGCTGGAGGCTGCACTCGACGCGGTCGAGGACGCATCCGACGCCCAGGCCGCCTGACCTTCGCGACCTATACTGGCGGCATGGAACCCTCGACGCGGCTCCGCCTACGCGTGTCCCCCGGCGCCCGCCGGACCGAGATCGCCGGCCGCCACGGCGACGGCTGGAAGGTGCGTGTCGCCGCGCCGCCGGAGGGAGGCCGCGCGAACGAAGCCGTGCTGTCGCTCCTAGCCGAGCGCCTCGAGCTCCCGCGCCGCGCCGTGTCGATCGTTTCCGGTCACGCCGGCCGGGAGAAGGTCGTCCGGCTCGACGGAATCGCCCAGGCGGACTCCGAGCGCCGCCTCGATGAGGTCGGCCCATGAGCGCGACCATCGACACCGAGCACTTCCGCCGCCGGCTGCTCGAGGACCGCGTGCGGGCCAAGGAGGCGCTCGACTACCTCCACGAGGAGAACCCCGGCTCGATGGAGGACGAGACGCAGGAGATCCCGAGCGACAACCATCCCGGCGACGTCGCGACGATCACGCACGACCGCGAGATCGACTACACGCTCGAGGAGAACGAGGAACGCGTGCTGGCGGCGATCGACTCGGCGCTGAAGCGCATCGACGACGGGACGTTCGGGACCTGCCGGAGCTGCGGACAGCCGATCGCGATCGAGCGGCTCGAAGCGCTGCCGTACACCACCCAGTGCATCGACTGCAAGCGCAAGGAGGAGCGCGGCTGAGCCGGCGCTTGCGACGGCGTCCTCAGGACGCGCCGGCTCCGCCGGTGCGTCCGTCTGCACCGACCGGTCGACACGTCGTTCGTCAGAGGGCCGGTCTGTGACGGAGCCTGCCTCGCGGGCGGTTGACATCCGCGTCGGCTCGAGCACCGATGCGCTGACGCCGGTCTCGGCGGCGGAGCGCTCGCTCGCGGCGCGGGGAACCCAGTGGGCCGGGCTCGCGGCCGTCGTCGGGGCAGCCGTCGCAGCCGACCAGGTGACGAAGTGGATCGTCTCGAGCCAGCTCGCGCTCGACGAGTCGCTGCACGTCCTGGGCCCCTTCTCGATCCACCACGTCCAGAACTCCGGCATCGCCTTCGGCCTGTTCGCGAGCGCGACTGGGGTCGTCACCGCGCTCACTGCGCTGGCGGTCGGCTGGATGCTCGTCTTCTTCGCGCGCTCGGGCGCGCGACACCCCGTCCTGCCGGTCGCGCTGGGGCTCCTGATCGGGGGCTCGGCGTCCAACCTGATCGACCGCATCCGCCTCGGCCACGTGACCGACTTCCTCGACCTGCGCTACTGGCCGGCCTTCAACCTCGCCGACTCGTTCATCGTGATCGGGGTGGGGATTCTGTTCGTCGCGCTGCTGCTCGCCGAGGCGTCTCGCCGATCGCCCTGACGACGAGGTCGCTCGTCGTCCCGCAGGAAGCCGCCGGCGAGCGGCTCGACCGTTTCCTCGCCTCGCTGCCGGAGATCGGCTCCCGCGCGGCCGCCGAGCGTCTGCTCGAGGAGGGGGCGCTGGTCGACGGGCAGCGCAAGCCTAAGAGCCACCGGCTCGCCGGCGGGGAGTCGATCTCGTTTCAACCGCCGCCGGCGCAGCCGGCGCTCACCGCGGAGGAGCTCCCGCTCGAGATCGCCTACGAGGACGAGCACCTGCTGGTGGTCGACAAGCCGGCGGGGATCGTCGTCCACCCGGCGCCTGGGCATTCGACGGGCACGCTCGTGCACGGTCTGCTCGGCCGCGCGGCCGGCGGGGAGGCGCCGGAGCGTCCTGGAATCGTCCACCGGCTCGACCGTGACACGTCGGGTCTGCTCGTCGTGGCGCGCAGCGAGGAGGCGTACCGCGGGCTCCGCAACCTCGTGCGCCGGCGCGCGCTCGAGCGGCGCTACAAGGCGCTCGTGCGCGGACGGCCCAGGTCGTGGCGCGGGCGGATCGAAGCGCCCATCGGCCGCGACCGGCATGAAGCGACGCGCATGTCGCTGGACACCGACACGCCCCGCGATGCGGTCACGCACTTCGAGGTCGAGCGCCTGCTCGGCGACCACGCGCTGCTCCACGTCCGGCTCGAGACCGGTCGAACGCACCAGATCCGCGTCCACCTCGCGGCGATCGGCCTGCCGCTCGTCGGCGATGCGGTCTATGGGGTCCCCGACGCCGAGCTCGGCCGCCAGTTCCTGCACGCCTGGCGCTTGGCGTTCCCGCACCCGTTGACCGGCGAGCGACTCGAGGTCGAGTCGACCCTGCCGGCCGACCTTCAGGCGGCGTTGGCGCGCTTGGAGGTGTAGAGGCGCTCGTCGGCGACGCTGACGAGCGTGTCGACGTCCCGCCCCTCGTCCGGGAAGTGCGCGCACCCTGCGCTGAACGTGAACGGCCCAGGCAGGTCGCCCAGCTCCGTCAGCCGGCCGACTGACTCGTTCAGCCGCGCCAGCACCTGCGGCGCCGCCTTTTTGTTCGCTTCGACGAGGCACGCCGCGAACTCGTCTCCGCCCATGCGGCCTGCGAGGTCTGATCGGCGCAACGAGTCGCGCAGGGCCCGCGTGAAGGCCCGGATGGCGCGGTCGCCGGCCGGGTGGCCGAGCGTGTCGTTGATCTGCTTGAAGCGGTCGAGGTCGACGAAGACCAGCGCGACGCCGTGCTGGTAGCGCGCGGCACGCTCGAGCTCGAGCTCCAGCTCGTCGACGAACGCCTGGTGGTGGAGGAGCCCGGTGAGCTGGTCGTGCCGTGCCTGGTGCGCGAGCTCGAGCGTGGCGCGGTCGAAGTAGGCGACCACGCACTCGGTCACGAGGCGGTCGACCGTGTCGTTCAGCCGGCCCTCGACGAGCAGGACCTGTTCCTTGGCGAGCTCGGGGGCTCGTTCGGAGACGAAGCGCGAGAGCACCCGGCGGAGGAGCAGGAACTCCGTCACGACCTCGCGCGGCGCGAAGCCCAACGCCTCCCGCTCGCGGGCGTGGTCGCGAGCCTGCGCTGCGAGGGCGCTGCCCAGCCGGAGGCGCTCGCCGCTGGGCTCTTCCACCTCACGGGCGAGCGCTCCGATCAACGACGGCATCTCACCGAGCTGCCCGAGCCTGCCGAGCCGCTGCAGCGACGGGACCTGGTCGTCCACGAGGCCTTCCTCGGCGGTGGCGATGGCAAGCTCCCAGGCGTTGCCCCTCAGCGCGGACGCCAGGTCTTCGAGCGCGGCTGCAGGCTCTGAAGCGCTCACCGTGCCTTATGAATCGGCACCCGGGGTTTCCAGCATGAGCCGCTAGACTTCTCCGGCCCTGAAAACCCACGGCCCGGTGGGGTCGTCCGGGTGGCGGTGCCGGCGCGACGGATCGCCGGTTCCACCCGACTCCCACCGGCGCAACGACCGAAACCGACAGAAAGGAAGCGAATGTCCGTCGTCAGCATGCGAGAGCTCTTGGAGGCCGGAGTCCACTTCGGCCACCAGACCCGCCGCTGGAACCCGAAAATGAAGCGCTTCATCTTCGGCGAGCGCGGCGGGATCTACATCATCGACCTCCAGCAGACGCTCGAGCGCCTCGAGGAGGCTCACGCCTTCGCGCGGAACCTGGGCGAACGCGGTGGGACCGTGCTCTTCGTCGGCACGAAGAAGCAGGCGCAGGACTCCGTCAAGGACGAGGCGAAGCGCACCGACATGCCGTACGTCAACCACCGCTGGCTCGGCGGGCTGCTCACGAACTGGCGGACAATCTCCGAGCGGATCGAGCGCCTGCACGAGCTGCGCCGGCTGCGCGACGAGGGCCAGCTCGACCTGCTCCCGCCGAAGGAGCGGATCGCCATGCAGGGCGAGCTCGAGAAGCTCGACCTCAACCTCGGCGGCGTGGCCGACATGCGCAAGCAGCCGGACGCGCTGCTCGTGATCGACCTGCGCAAGGAGCAGCTCGCCGTCCGGGAAGCTCGGCGGCTAGGCCTTCCGATCATCGCGCTCGTCGACAGCAACTGCGACCCGGACGAGGCCGACTACGTGATCCCGGGGAACGACGACGCGATCCGCTCGTGCAGCCTCGTCGTGCACACGATCGCGGAGGGGATCGCGGCCGGGAAGGCGCATGCGCGACCCGCGGACTTCGTGCCCGTGCAGGAGGAGGCCGAGGCCGAAGCCGAGGCCGAGGCTCCGAGCGCGGAGGAGGTCGCGGAGGCGCCCGAGTACCAGCAGGCAAGCCCCGGCGAGACGGTCGAAGCTCCCGAGCCCGAGCCGGTCGCGGAGAGTGCGGAATGAGTCAGGTACAGATCTCTGCGAGCCTCGTCAAGGAGCTGCGCGATCGCACGGGCGCCGGGATGATGTCGGCGAAGCGGGCCCTCGAGGAGACCGGCGGCGACCTCGACGCCGCGCAGCGGCTCCTGCGCGAGCAGGGCATCGCCGCCGCGGGCAAGAAGGCGGGGCGCGAGACCACCGAGGGCGAGGTCCTGGCCACCGTCTCCGGCAGCGTCGGAGCCCTCGTTGCGATCGGCTGCGAGACCGAGCCGGTGTCCAAGAACGACGAGTTCCTCCGCTTCGCGGAGTCGGTGCTCGAGGCGGTCGAGGAGGCAGGACCAGACGCGGTCGCACAGCTCGAGGAGCAGCGCCTCGAGCTGATCGGGAGGCTCGGCGAGAACGTCGAGATCCGCGGCGCGACGCGCATGGAGGCAGGGGAGGGAGAGCTCCTGGCGGAGTACGTCCACCCGCCTGCGAACAAGATCGGCGTCCTGGTCAAGCTCCGAGGCGGCGACGGCGCTCTTGGGCGCAGGCTCGCGATGCACATTTCCTTCGCGGCCCCGCGCTACAGGAGCGTCGAAGAGGTTCCGGCGGAGGAGCTCGCCTCCGAGCGGGCGATCTACGAGCAGCAGCCCGATGTCCAGAGCAAACCCGAGGACGTGCGAGCGAAGATCGTCGAGGGACGGCTCCGCAAGGAGTTTCTCTCCGCCGTCGCGCTCTCGGAGCAGGCCTGGATCCACGACACCTCGCAGACCGTCGCGAAGGCGCTGGAGGAGGCGGGCGCCGAAGTCGTCGAGTTCGTCCGCTACGCGCTCGCGGAGTGACGGAAGTAGCGAGCCCCGAGGAGCGCCCGGCCTCGACCGAGGCGCCGCCGGCGTTCCACCGCGTCCTGCTCAAGCTCTCCGGCGAGGCCCTGATGGGCGAGAAGGAGCACGGCCTCGACCCGGAGCGGATCGCATCGCTCGCCGAAGAGATCGTCGCCGTCCAGCAGCGAGGCGTCGAGCTCGCGATCGTCGTCGGCGCCGGGAACATCTACCGCGGACTCGAGGCCGCGGCGGAGGGCATGGACCGGGCCACAGCGGACTACGCCGGCATGCTCGCGACGCTGCTGAACGCGCTTCCGCTCCAGGACGCGCTCGAGCGGCGAGGCGCGCACACGCGCGTCCTCTCGGCACTGGCAGCCGCCGAGGTGGCCGAGCCTTACATCCGGCGCCGCGCGATCCGGCACCTCGAGAAGCAGCGGATCGTGATCTTCGCGGCCGGCACCGGCAACCCGTTCTTCACGACCGACACGGCCGCGGCGCTAAGGGCGCTCGAGATTAGCGCCGAAGGGATCCTGATGGCGAAGCACGCGGTCGAGGGAGTGATGGACGGCGACCCGCGCAAGGACCCGGCTGCTCGCCTGCTGCCCGAGATCACCCACCTGCAGGCGATCGAGCGCGGGCTGAAGGTGATGGACACGACCGCCCTTTCGCTCTGCATGGACAACAAGCTGCCCATCTACGTCTTCGCACTCGAACCTGGAAACATCCGTAAGGTGGTAGAGGGCGAGCGCGTCGGAACGATCGTCTCGACCCCGTAATCACGATGGCGATCGACGAGCTGATCCAGGACGCTGGCAGGCGGATGGACAAGTCCGTCGAGTCCGCACAGGCGGAGTTCGCGACGCTGCGCACCGGCCGTGCCTCGCCCGCGCTGCTCGACCGCGTGCAGATCGACTACTACGGCGAGAAGACGCCGCTGAAGCAGCTGGCCACGATCGGCGCGCCCGAGCCTCGCCTGCTCACGATCCAGCCGTTCGACCCGAACTCACTGGCCGGGATCGAGCGGGCGATCCAGGAGTCCGACCTTGGCCTGACGCCTTCCAACGACGGCAAGCTGATCCGGCTCCCGATTCCGCAGCTCACCGAGGAGCGGCGCAAGGAGCTCGTCAAGGTCGTGCGCGGGATGGCCGAGGAAGGGCGCGTGGCCATCCGAAACGTCCGCCGCGACGTCATGCACCACCTCAAGGAGCTCGTGGACAAGGGTGAGGTCGGGAAGGACGAGGAGCACCGCGCCGAGGAGCGCGTCCAGAAGCTGACCGACGAGCACACGCAGAAGATCGACGAGCTGCTCCAGCGCAAGGAAGCGGAGATCCTCGAGGTCTAGTGCCCTGCGCGCGCCGGATCCCGTAGCCGTAGCCGAGGGAGCACGCGACGAGGTCGCGCGGTCCGTCGCGATCATCATGGACGGGAACGGGCGCTGGGCGGCCAAGCGCGAGCTGCCTGTCGCCGAGGGGCATCGGGCGGGGACTCGAGCGCTCCGACGCACGGTCGAGGCCGCGATCGACCTCGGCGTCGGGACGCTCGTCATCTACGCCTTCTCGACGGAGAACTGGTCCCGGCCGGAGGGCGAGGTCGAGTCGCTGATGGACATCTTCGGCGAGACGATCGAGCGCGAGCTGCCGGATCTCGTGCGCCAGGGCGTCCGCACCCGATTCGTCGGCCGCCGCGACCGGGCCTCGGAGGGGCTCCGGGAGCAGATGAGGAGGCTCGAGGAGGAGACGGCCGGCAACGATCGGCTCAAGCTCTGGGTCGCGCTCGACTACGGTGGCCGGGCCGAGCTCGTCGACGCGGCGCGGCGTCTCGTCGAAGCCGGTGTCGCGCCCGACGAGATTGACGAGGACGCCTTCCGCGCCAGCCTCTACGCGCCTGACCTGCCCGACCCGGATCTGCTGATCCGCACGTCGGGCGAGCTCCGCATCTCCAACTTCCTGCTCTGGCAGCTCGCGTACTCCGAGCTCGTCTTCGTGGACACGCTCTGGCCGGACTTCGGCCGCCCCGAGCTCGAGCAGGCTCTCGCCGCCTACGCGCAGCGACGCCGCCGCTTCGGCGGTCGATGAACCCACTGCTCTCGCGGCTCATCGTCGCGGCCGTAGGGCTGCCCGCGGTGCTCGGGCTCGTCTGGCTCGGCGGCTGGTGGCTGTGGCTGCTCGCGCTGGTGGGCGGCCTGATCGCGCTGCACGAGTTCTACGCGATCGCGCGCCCCCTGCGGCCGCTCGTGCCGGCCGGGTACGTGGGGCTCGTGCTCACCTTGCTCGGGGCGCAGTTGGGCGGCGTGGTGTGGATGGTCGGGGGGTTCCTCGCCACCGCGGCGCTCGCGTTCCTGCTGAAGGGCATCTCCGACACGCGGCAATCGCTGACTGTCGCTGTCGCGACGACCGTGCTCGGCGCCGCCTGGACGGGGCTCGGGCTCGGCTACATCCTCCTCCTGCGCGACATCCCGGAGCACGGCCGGCTCGTCGCCTTCACGCTGCTCCTCGCGGTCTTCGCCGCGGACACGCTGGCGTACGTCGTGGGCCGTCTGGTCGGCAGGCACAAGCTGGCGCCGGCGATCTCGCCGGGAAAGACGTGGGAAGGGCTCGTCGCCTCGACGATCGCGGCTGTCCTGGTGCCGTTCTTCGCGCTCTACCACCAGCACTTTCTGAGCGTCGGCGAGTCGTTCGTGCTCGGGGCGGTGATCGCGGTCTCCGCGCCGGTCGGTGACCTGTTCGAATCGGCGATGAAGCGCGACTTTGGGGTCAAGGACTCAGGCGCGGTGCTGCTCGGCCACGGCGGCATGCTCGACCGAATCGACGCGCTCCTGTTCGCCTCCGCGGCTTCGTTCTACACGATCCTCGCGCTGACCTGATCCGCAGACGGAGCGCCTTCGTACACTTGGACTAGATGAAGCGCGTAGCCCTGCTCGGCGCCACCGGCTCCATCGGGCGGCAGGCGGTCGAGATCGTCGAGAGCCATCCGGAGCTCGAGCTCGTGGCCGCTGCCTCGGGCTCGCAGCCCGTGGACGGGCTCGCGCCGCTGACGCAGGTGGGCGGCGACCTGACCGAGCTGCTCGAGCGCTCGCAGCCGGACGTCGTCCTGAACGCCGTCGTCGGCTTCGCCGGGTTGCCTGCCACGCTCTGGGCGCTGGAGCACGGCGTCACGCTCGCGCTGGCGAACAAGGAGAGCCTTGTCGCCGCCGGTGACGTCGCGCTCGAAGCGCAGAGGCGGGGAGGAGGGCTCCTGCTGCCCGTCGACAGCGAGCATTCCGCCGCCTTCCAGTGCCTCGAGGGCAGGACGGCCGAGCAGGTCGACTCGCTCGTCCTCACGGGCTCCGGCGGTCCCTTCCGCGGGCGCCGTCGCGAGGAGCTGGAGGACGTGACGCCCGAGGAGGCGCTCGCGCACCCGACCTGGAGCATGGGCCCGAAGATCACCGTCGACTCCGCGACCCTCGCGAACAAGGGGCTCGAGCTGATCGAGGCGCACTTCCTGTTCGGCCTGCCGTACGAGCGGATCGAGGTCGTCCTTCAGCCGACGTCGATCGTGCACGCGCTCGTCCGCTTCCGTGACGGCGCCGCGCTCGCCCACCTCGGCTACCCGGACATGCGCGTTCCGATCTCGTTCGCGCTCACGTACCCGGAGCGCTCGGCGACGCCGCTGCCGGCGCTCGACCTGTCGAGCGGTCTCGTGCTCGAATTCGAGCCGCCCGACCTCGAGACCTTCCCGCTGCTCGACCTCGCGCGCAGCGCGGGAGAGCGTGGGGGCACCTACCCCTGCGCTTTCAACGCCGCGAACGAGGTCGCGGTCGCGGCCTTCCTGGACGGCAGGCTGCCGTTCCTCGGCATCGCAGCGACCGTCGCAGAGGCGCTGGCGGAGGTCGACGGCGCGCGCGCACGCGATCTCGACGACGTGCGAGAGGCAGACGCGGCCGCACGGAAGCTTGCGCAGCGGGGGGTGGGAGTCGCATGACTGTCATCGTCGCCATCGCGGGCCTCGCCTTCCTGATCCTGATCCACGAGGCCGGCCATTTCTTCGTTGCGCTCGCGGTCGGAATGCGGCCCAGGCGCTTCTACGTCGGCTTCCCGCCTGCGCTCGCGAAGACGACGCGCGGCGGCGTCGAGTACGGCCTCGGCGCGATCCCGCTCGGGGGCTACGTGAAGATCCCGGGGATGCACCGTCCGGCGCCGAGCGACCTGGACGTGCACTTCGGTGCGGCTCTGCACGAGGAGCCACGCCTGCTCGGAGTGATCGACCGGATGAAGCGGCCGCTCGGCGAGAGCGACTTCGAGGGCGCGCGCGGGCTCCTGCCGGAGCTCGAGCGCTCGGTCGCCGAGGCACCGCTCTCGCCCGGCGCGGCCCGCGCCGCGCACCGTGGGCTGAACGAGCTCGCCGACGCCCTGGGCCCCGACTCCTACTGGCGGCAGCGCACGTGGAAGAAGGTGGCCGTGATCGCCGCCGGCCCGGCGACGAACCTCGTCTTTGCGGTCGTCCTGCTCGCGATCGTCTACATGTTCGGCATCCCGTCGGCGGCGTCGCGGCGGGTCGAGGCCGTGGAGCCCAAGACGCCCGCCGCCCAGGCCGGCCTCCGCCCCGGCGACGTGATCATCGGCATCAACCGGATCCCGACGAACACGTTCACGCAGGTGCGGAGTGCGATCCAGGAGAGCAAGGGGCGGCCGCTCGTCCTGTCCGTGATCCGCAACGGCATGTACGGCGAGCTCGAGCCGGTGAAGCCGGTGAAGCGAAGCGGCGGCTACCTCCTCGGATTCAACCCGACGATCGTCCGCTACAAGCACTACGGGCCGGCCACGGCGATCGGCCTCGCGGGGAAGGACGTCTGGTACGTGACGCGGGCGATGGGGAACTGGCTCGTCCACGCCACTTCGAAATCGAACCGAAAGCAGATCTCGACGCCTGTAGGGATCGTGCGAACGTCGAGCGAGGCGGTGCAGAACGGGTACCGGGACTACCTCGCGATCCTGGCGCTGATCAGCCTCTCGCTCGCGCTGCTGAACCTGCTTCCGCTGCTGCCGCTCGACGGCGGCCACATCACCTTTTCGCTCATCGAAGGGCTGCGCGGCAAGGCGGTCGGGCGGGTCGTCTACGAGCGCGTCTCGATGATCGGGATCGCCCTGATCCTGTTCATCTACGTGATCGGGCTCTCGAACGACATAGGGAATTTGCGAGGCGGCTAGTAACCGCGGGAAATCCGGCCGCTTCGCGGCCATGACGATTTCCCGCGGGGTCCTCCACCCACCACCGACGTAAGCCGCGCCCGCGCATGTCGGTCGCGGCGGCGGGCGTTAGCGCGACGCCAATTTCCACCAAGTAACAGAGTGTTACTAAGTTAGGAGAGTGCCGCTGTGGAGTGTGCCGAGGCTGAAGCGGGCTCCACTACACTCACCGCGTGGCCAGCGAGCGGCAAATCCATGTAGGCAACGTCGCGATCGGCGGTGGGGCGCCTGTCGCCGTGCAGTCGATGACGCTGACGAAGACGCACGACGTCGAGGCGACGACGGCGCAGATCGCCGAGCTCGCCTCGGCCGGCTGCGAGATCGTCCGCGTCGCGGTTCCGAAGACCGAGGACGCCGACGCGCTGCCGAAGATCGTCCGCCTCTCACCGGTCCCGGTGATCGCGGACATCCACTTCAACGCAAGCCTGGCTCTGCGCGCGATCGAGGCCGGCGTCGCGGCCGTGCGGATCAACCCGGGCAACATCGGCGGCCCTGACAAGGTCGCGGAGGTCGTACGGGCGGCCCAGCGAGCGGGGATGCCGATGCGCATCGGCGGGAACTCCGGCTCGCTGCCGAAGCACCTCGCGGAGGTGGCGCAGCGCGACCAGGCGGAGGCGCTCGTCGAGGCGGTGCTGGAGGAGGTGCGCCTGATCGAGAGCCTAGGCTTCTACGACTTCAAGATCTCGGTCAAGTCGAGCCACGTGCCGACGATGATCCGCGCCTATCGCATGCTCGCCGCGAAGGTGCCGTACCCGTTGCACCTGGGCGTCACCGAGGCGGGCACGCCGTATTCAGGCTCGATCAAGAGCGCCGTCGGGCTCGGTGCGCTGCTCGTCGACGGGATCGGCGACACCGTGCGCGTCTCGCTGACCGCGGACCCGGTCGAGGAGGTGCGGGCGGCCTACGAGATCCTGAAAGCGCTGGGGCTGCGCGAGCGCGGCCCGATCATGATCGCCTGCCCTTCCTGCGGCCGCGACAACGTCGGCGTGCAGACGCTCGCCGAGGCGGTCGAGGAGCGGCTACAGGACTACTCGCAGCACTTCGAGGTCGCCGTCCTGGGCTGCGCCGTCAACGGCCCGGGCGAGGCGGGCGACGCGGACTTCGGCATCGCCGGCGGCCGCGACGTCGGCTTCGTCTACGCTCACGGCCGGGTGCTGAAGAAGGTCTCGTCGGACATCCTGATCGACGAGCTCTTCCACGAGATCGACAAGTGGATCGCGGACGGGATGCACCGCCCGAAGCGCCTCAAGATGGCCAAGCCTGCAGCCCTGGCGATGGCCGAGGCGTCGATGATCCCGCTGGAATAGCCCGATCGGCGAAGAGCAACGATCGTCCCGGCCGGAGGATTTCATTCGGCGCCGCGGCTCCTTGTTCGGCGGAGGCGGGCTTGGCCCGCCGGAGCCTTATCTGCGCGAGAAACGCGTCAACCTGACGAGGGGGCTCACGGGGGGACCGGGTTTCCCCCGTGATTAGGTGAGCCGAATCCGCGGGTCGATGTACGCGTAGAGCAAGTCGACGACGAGATTGAGAACGATCACGGCCGTCGCGGCGAAGACGAGGACGCCGGTCGTCACGGGCAGGTCGAAGCCGTTCAGCGACTCGATCGCGATCCGGCCGAGCCCGGGTAGGCCGAAGACGGTCTCCGTGAAGACGGCACCGCCGAGAGCGATCGCGAGGTCCATCCCGAGCATGGTTGTCACGGGAAGCATCGCGTTGCGCAGAACGTGCGAGCGCATGACCCGCAGCTCGGACGCCCCCTTCGCGTGCGCCGTCCGGACGAAGTCCTCGTTCATCGTCTCGATCACGTTCGCGCGGATCATCCGGGCGTAGAGCGCCGCGTACGCGAGTGCGAACGTGAACCACGGAAGCACGAGGTGCTGCGCCCAGTCGACCGGGCCGCCGCACGTGCCCGGCTCCGGGTTGATCAGGTCGCAGTAGCCCTGGATCGGAAGAAGGGTGAAGGGCGGAAAGCTAAGCCCTAGGAGGTGACCGGTCGTCGGTATGTAGCCGAGGAGGTACGACAGGATCAACCCGATCCAGACGGGATGCGCGGAGATCCCGACGAGGACCCCGACCATGGCCGTACGGTCGAGCTTCGACCTCGGACGTAACGCAGACAGGATGCCGATCGGAAGCGCGATCAGCATCCAGACGACCATGCCGCCGAGCACGAGCGACGCTGTCACCGGCGCCGCGTTGAACACGATGGAGTTGACGCTCTGACGGTTCGCGAACGACGTTCCGAGATCTGCGTGGATGACCAGTCGTTTGAGGAACCGGTAGTACTGGACGTAGATCGGCTTGTCGAGGCCGAGGAAGTGCCGGGCTCGGGCGATGTCCTGTGGCGTTGCCGCTTTCCCGGCAACGAGCCTGGCCGGATCGGCGGGAATCGTGAAGAAGATGAGGTAGGTGACGATCGTCACCGCGATGAACAGGACGACGGCCCACAATGAGCGACGGATGATGTAGCGGATCACGTCAAGCCGTTCCGAGCGGCGGGCGCGTCAGAGGCGCCCGCCGCTCCGCGATCCTTCAGCGCAGGCAGAGCCGCGTCAGGTCCATCGTGTACGCGGACCAGATCTGGCAGCCGATCCGCGCCGAGAAGAAGTCCGTGTTGAGGATGTAGTCCCACGAGGCGAGCGGCGCCTGGTTGCGCGCGATGTCGGCGTCGAGGCCCGCGTATTCGTTCCAGCGGGCCTGGCCCGAAAGCCTGGCGGCGTCGTCCATGCGCTTGTTGTACGAGGGGATGTTGAAGTACGAGAAGTTGACGTTTCCGGTCGCCTGGATGTTCTCGCCGCTCAGGAGGATGTTGATGAAGTCGTACGGGTCGGCGTAGTCCGCGAGCCAGCCTTCGTTCGCGATGTCGAAGGGCTCGTCCTTGGTCCCCTCCTTCTCGAACTGGACCGCGCGCTCGAACTGCTTGATCTTGACGTTGATCCCGAGTGGCTTCAGGTTCTGCTGCACTACCTCCGCGGTCTCTGGTCCCGGCGAGCTCGTGGAGGTGTAGATGACCGCGTTGAACGGCGTCTTGACGCCCGACTCCTGCATCAGCCGCTTCGCCGTCGCGAGGTCGGGGCCCTCGAGCGGGTAGATCTTCACGTCCTTGAAGCCCGGCATGCGCGGCGGCAGGTACTGGTCGGCGGGCGTTCCGGTCTCCGGGCCGCCCTGCCTGATCAGCGTCGGCCGGTCGATGGCGTACGAGATCGCCTGTCGCACCTTGGCGTTGTCGAGGTTCGGACGGCTCGTGTTCAGCGCGAGGTAGCTGAAGCCGAGCAGCGGGTTCACGAAGTACTGCTGCTTGCCGCTCTTCGCCGCAGAGCTCTTCGGGCCGTACTGCCTGAGCAGCGACGCAATCTGGCCCGGAGCGATTCCGTCGGCGACGTAATCCGACTTGCCCTGCTTGATCTCGAGGACGCTCTGGTTTTGCTCGACGCCGACGGTGTAGTCGATCTCGTCGACACTCCGCTTCCGGCTGCCCGCGTAATTCGGGTTCTTCTTGAGGACGATCCGCCGCTTCGGCGTGTACGAAGCGATGTAGTACGGGCCGGCGGACGCGACCGTCTTCTCGCCCTTTGGGTTGATGGGCGTCGAGACCGGCACCGCGCAGAAGAACGGCATCGCGATGCGGGAGATGAAGTCGGGTGCGACCTTGACGAGCTTGATCGTGAGCTTGTTGCCGTTTGCCGTGATCCCGGAGATGCGCTTCGCCTTTCCGTTCGCAAATGCGTCGGCGCCCTGGATGTCCTTGATGAACGACACCGCCGGAGACTGCATCTTCGGGTTGAGATCGCGCTCGATCGCGTGCCGGAACGTCTCGCCCGTGACGGTCTCCGTCGACGGCGGCGAGAACTTGTAGCCCGGCTTGATGGTGAACTGGTACGTCTTGCCGTCGCTCGAGACCGCCGGCATCGACGAGGCCGCTTCGGGCTGGAGCTGAAGACCTGCAGCTCCGGCCTTGTCCGGGTAGTTGAGCAGCTTGAGACACGTCGCGTACTCGAACTGCCACGACACCTGGTAGTACCCGAGAGCTGGATCGGTGTAGTCCGTGTCGGTATGGAGGTTGATGCGGAGGACGCTGACCGGCTTGCCCGATGCCTTCTTCGCGCCGCCACCGCCGCCGCAGCCCGCCGCAGTGACGAGTCCGAGACCGACGACGAGCGCCCCCAGCGAGAACCAGAGACCCGTTGGCTTCATGACCCCCTCCTTGGGGTTCGCGTCGCCCTTTCCGACGCCGCGTTCGGTGCGCCGCCGACCATACTACGTCGACGCCCGCGGGTCGAATGCATCGCGGAGCCCGTCGCCGAGCAGGTTGAAGGCGAGTGTCGTGAGCAGAATCGCCAGGCCCGGCCAGAGCATCAGCCAGGGCTGCGCGAGGTAGAAGTTCGTCGCCGACGACAACAGGTTCCCCCAGCTGGCGTTCGGCAGCGGGAGCCCCAGACCGAGGTACGAGAGGCCGGCTTCGAAGAGGACGTTGGCCGCGACGATCAGCGTCGAGTAGACGATGATCGGGGCGACCAGGTGCGGGAGGATGTGCGAGCGCATCAGGCGGATGTCTCCCGCGCCGAACGAGCGGGCCGCCTCGATGAACTCCTTCTCGCGAAGCGACAGGACCTGGGCGCGAATGATTCGCGCCGGGTAGAACCAGGAGAACGCGCCGATGACGATCACGAGCGTGACGACACCCGGCGCGAACACGCCGCCGAGCGTCACCGAGTTGATTCGGTCACCCACGGTGCTGGCGAGGGCGACGGCGAAGAGCAGCAACGGAAAAGCCATCACGATGTCCGTCATCCGCGAGACGAGCATGTCGACCAGCCCGCCGTAGAAGCCTGCCACCAGTCCGAGCCCGACGCCCGTGACGACGCCTATGAGCGTCGCGAGAACTGCCACTTCGAGAGACACCTGCGCGCCGTACAGCAGGCGGAGCAGCTCGTCGCGGCCGAGCGAGTCCGAGGCGCCGAGCACCAGGAGCGTCTCGTGTCCCGGCCCCGTGGAGACGTGCGAGAATGGCCCGACGGGCGTGAACGTCGTGGGGTCGGTGCCTCCGCGAAGGAGGTCGTTCGGGCCGTGGCCGAGGAGAGCGGCGGCAATCGGTGCGCCTGCGAATGCCGCGAACACGAGCAGGAGGATGAAGACGCCGCTCACGATCGCAGCTCGGTCGCGACGCAGACGTCGCCATACCTGCTCCCAGTAACCGCGTGCGCGCAGCTCTTCGCCCTCACCGAGTTCCCGGGTCTCGACGGCGATGTCTCCGACGAGCCCGGCGGTCGCGGGGACGTACTCCTGCCGCTGCCCCCTCGCGCTCACTACGGAATGGCGGGCAGCGCGCCTATGTGGCCGCGCGGCGCCCAGTAGCTGACGAGCCAGTGCCGGCGCACGGGCACGAGCTCGAGCATGAAGTCCTGGCTCCGCACGAGCGCCTGGTCCTTGGAGGTGACGTAGACGACGAGGAGGATGTCTCGCTCGCGCGAGCGCACGACCTTGAACGATGCGTCCGCGAAGGCCCGCTCGGGAAACGGCGTGACCGGAATCGTGCCCGTCAACCAGCGCTTCCTCGTGAAGCCCGTCTTCAGCGCCGGCGCCGACAGTTGCCAGGAGCCCGAAAGATCGGTGCGGAGCACTGCCGTACGGATGAACTCGCGCGACGTGCCCAGCGCGGCGTTCGGCACCGCTATCCGGGCGCCGTAGCGCTCGCGGTCGGAAACGGTGTGCTGCGAGGCGGGGGACGAGCGGTTCGCGGAGCGCGCCGCGGCGTGCTGGGGGCTCCGATGGCCGAAGGCGACGACGGCCGCGACGAAACCTGCTATCGCGACGAGCGTGATCGTCACGCGAACGCGTCGACGACCGAGACCCTCGAGGAGGCGCGACACGCTGGGATTCTAGTGCGGCAGCGGGCTCGTCAACGTCGGCGTACAGGCGCTCGTCGACGCGGTCGCGGCGGCGGGTTCTGGCTCGGCGGAGGCGGGCTTTGCCCACCGGAGCCTTATCTGCGCGAGAAACGCGTCAACCTGACGAGGGGGTTCGCGGGGGAAACCGGGTTTCCCCCGTGAGGCGAGCGACGCCGAGCGAGGCAACACTCGCTTTAATCTCCCTCGCGATGCCAGTCGCCCGCGCTTCACAGCTTTTTCTTCCGACCCTGCGCGAGGATCCGGCCGACGCGGAGGCGGCCTCGCACAAGCTGCTCGTGCGCGGCGGCTTCATCCGCCAGGTCGGCGCAGGTGTCTGGACATTCCTGCCCCTCGGCTGGCGCGTTCACCGGAAGATTGAGCAGATCATCCGCGAGGAGATGGACGCGATCGGTGGTCAGGAGATGCTGATGCCGCTCCTGACGCCCGCCGAGCTCTGGCAGCGCTCGGGCCGCTACGTCATCCCGGAGCTCTTCAAGCTGAAGGACCGCAAGGGCGCCGAGTTCGTGCTGCCGATGACGCACGAGGAGACCGTCACCTTCCACGCGCGCGAGATCCAGAGCTACAAGCAGCTCCCGCAGATCCTCTACCACTTCTCGGTCAAGGAGCGGGACGAGCCGCGCCCGCGCAGCGGCCTGATCCGGGTGCGCGAGTTCATCATGAAGGACGCCTACTCGTTCGACCGCGACGCGGCCGGGCTCGACGAGAGCTTCCGCAAGCATTCGGAGGCCTACAAGCGCATGTGGGCGCGCTGCGGGCTCGAGGCGTTCGAGGTGGCGGCGGAGTCGGGGATCATGGGCGGGAGCGGCAGCCAGGACTTCCTCGCGCCCGCCGGCTCCGGCGAGAACACGCTCGTGACCTGCGAGAACGGCGACTACGCGGCCGATCTCGAGATCGCCGGCGGAGTGCCCCCGACGGCGGAGTTTCCGCCGGAGCTGCCACAGCCGGAGGAGGTCGAAACACCGGGGCAGCGCACGATCGAGGACGTCTCCGCATTCCTCGAAGTGGACGCGCGCGCGACTGCGAAGGCGATGCCGGTCGTCGCGGACAGCCGGGTCCTGCTCGCGCTCGTCCGCGGTGACGACCGCCTCAACGAGATGAAGCTCCTGGCGGTGCTCGGCCAGGCCTTCAGGCCCGCGGAAGAGGCCGAGGTCCGGGAGGCGTTCGGTGCCGAGGGCGGCTCAATCGGGCCCGTCGGAGCTGCTGTCGAGGTGATCGCGGACGAGACGCTTCGCGAGGGCCAGTACGTCGTCGGCGCAAACCGGGACGACCGGCACCTGCGCGGAGTGCAGGCCGGGCGCGATTTCGAGGCCCGCTTCGCCGATCTGCGAGAAGTTCGCGAAGGCGACGCATGTCCTCGCTGCGGCGGGCATCTACGTCTACAGGTGGCGATCGAGGTCGGGCACATCTTCAAGCTCGAGACGCAGTTCAGCGAGCCGCTCGAGGCGACCTTCCTCGAGGAGGACGGACAGGTGCGGACCTTGATCATGGGCTGTTACGGCATCGGCCCGGGACGGGTCATGGCCGCCGTGGTCGAGCAGCACCACGACGAGTTGGGTATCGCGTGGCCGAAAACGATTGCGCCGTACGATGCGCACGTGGTTGCGCTGCCCGGCGTCGAGGAGCAGGCGGCCGAGGCGGCGCGCGTGCTCGAGGCGGCCGGCGCGGACGTGCTGCTCGACGACCGCGAGCAGCGCGCAGGCGAGAAGTTCGCCGACGCCGACCTGATCGGCTGCCCGCTGCGCATCACCGTCGGCAAGAAGACGGCCGAGGACGGCGCGGTCGACGTGCGGGAGCGCGAGAGTGGGGAGGAGCGGCGCGTGGCGATCGCAGAGCTCGGGAGCGCCCTCTGATGGCGCGGCGGCGCCGCTTCAGCGACGAGCCCTTCGGCACGACGATCGAGCAGCTGATGGCGGAGACCGGCGTCACTTACCGTGCGCTCGCCGACAAGACGAAGCTCTCGGCGGGATACCTCAACCACCTCGTGCACGGCAACCGGCCGGTTCCCTCGGACAAGGTCGTGCGGCAGCTCGCCAGGGCGCTCGGCGTCGATCCGGAGCACTTCCGCGAGTACCGGCTGCGCGTGATCACGCGCAAGCTCGAGTCGATGCCCGACCTGATCGACCGGCTCTACAAGCGGCTGGGGGCTTAGACGACGAGCTCGACGTGCGCGTCGGGGTTTTGCGCGCGCCAAATCCGTAGGTACGACTCGACCTCCATCCTCGTCCAGCGCTCCTGCGCGCCCTCGCCGTTCCGGTGCGCGCCGGAGCTCTCGCGGCAGTCGTGGCAGCGCCCGGAGCCGAGCCGGAAGAGCGCGTCCTCGATCAGCTCGCCGCAGCTGTAGCAGAGCCCCGTCTGCACGCGCTGCACAGCCGCCTCGAGGTCGACGGGGTGGCCGAGGCCGACGCCGACCGTCGTCGGGCCGAGGTGCTCGACGTTGCACTGGCAGCGGCGGAGGAAGGCGACGAGGTCGAGCGTCACCGAAGGATCTTGAAGCCTCAGTCGCACCATCCCGCAGTCACATCCTGAGCTCGCTGATCGGACGACGTAGGCCGAGTTTGTGCCGAATGTGCGCTTCTCTGCAACGCCTGGGAGGCCAGGATCGACCGCGATTGCAGGGCTTTCCTGGCCTTTCGGCGAGGCGCGCGATGCCGTCCCAGCGCGTTGGCTAGTCTGTAAACATGACTGATTCGACGCAAGCGGCGCCGGTCCCACCGCAAATGCATCGCACACCGACGGTTCCGCGGAACCGCTTTTTGCACGTTGTAAGCGGTAAAGCATGAGGCTACGAGCGCGCGATCCTCCGCGGTACACTGCGGCCAGACGGGGCGTGGCGCAGCCTGGTTAGCGCGCTAGTCTGGGGGACTAGAGGTCCCGAGTTCAAATCTCGGCGCCCCGATACTCGAAAACCCGCGCTAAGTGCGGGTTTTCTCGTGCACGTGGGCGCTCAGGTCAGGGGTCGCAGCCGCGTTGTCGTTTCCGTGCCGATGATCGAGCCGCTGGGGGCGTCGAACCTGACGAGGCAGACCACAGTGGCCAGCTCCGGCTCGTTCTCCCGCACTTCGTCGAGAACCCGAAATGCTTCCACGGGATCGGCGATTTCAAGCAGGACTTGCCCGGTTCTATCGTCCACAAGCAGGAATCCGTCCACGCCTGATGCTGCCTCGTCCGCGCGGGTGTGAAACGCGGTACGGGCGGAAAGCGGAAGACAGAACGCGACAAGAGACAGAAGGAGGACTCATGGGCACCAAGATTGCCGAGGTGATGTCCGATCGCCCGCGCGCCGTCACGCCGCAGACGTCGGTGCGTGAGGCGGCCCAGCTGATGGAGCAGGAGGACGTCGGTTCGCTGCCGGTCGTCGAGGAGGGGACGCGGCTGGTCGGGATCGTGACCGACCGCGATCTCGCCGTTCGCGTGCTCGCGCACGGCTCCGATCCGGAGCAGACACGCGTGGGCGAGGTCGCGTCGACGGACGTCGTCGCGCTCACGCCGGAGCACGACCTCGACGAAGCGCTCAAGCTGATGGCCCGCGAGCAGGTGCGCCGGCTCCCGATCGTCGCGGGCGAGAACCAGCTCGTGGGAGTGGTGTCGCAGGCCGATGTCGCCCGCGCGAGCAAGGAGAAGACGGCCGGCAAGGTGGTCGAGGCGATCTCCGAGCCGCCGCGCGGCCCGCGGGTCGCCGGGCCCGAGAGCGGCTCCGACGTCAGGGTCGCCGACCCGGATCGTGACGAGGAGCGGCGCAGCGACTACTAAGGCTGGGTGACAGGGCCGGCGCACCACGCGTCGGCCCCGCCGCAGCTCGATCGCCTCAACTTCGCCGGGTGACGCTTCGGAAGGCGCCGGTCACGGCGCGCCCGATCATCAGCAGGGCGCGTCGGATCATGCGAAACGGTGCCGAGAGTGCCCGTGGGAGGTCCAAGGCTTCGAGTATGGCGTACCGTTCGGCGATCGCCCGCTATCTCGTCCTGTCCTACTTCGCGTCGTCGGCGCTGCCGCGGCTGCTGCGGGCTGCCGAGGCCGAGCTCCCGCCCGGCGCGCGCGTCTACATCGGGAGCTACGGAGTCGGGGGTGGGCTCTCCGACCAGATCGTGGAGGCCGGCTACCGCTACGCGCCGATGTTTCACCTCATGCCCAGCTGGTACTGGGAGCAACGGAGGCTTCCGAACGAGGAAGAACGAGCCCTTCCGGCCGCCCGCTCCCGGAGCCTCGCGGGGCCCCTGCCGCCCGTCCCGGAGCTGTTGCGCCTGCCTTCGGCACGGCGTGTGACGTGGGGCGTCGAGCTCGGCGCGCGCTTCCGCGACGAGATCCGAGCGGCGATCCGAGCGGGATTCGTGGTCGACACCTGGCAGCTCGACGAGATCCCGGCCGAGGTGGCGAGGAGCCGGGGCAGGCAGTGGCGGGAGTTCACGCGCGGCGTCGTCCGAGGCAGCCTGTTCGGCCGCCCCGCGCTCGGCGACCGCGCCCGGCAAGGGTTTGTCTGGTGGGCGGTCACGGCGTTCTCGCTGGCGCGCTTGCGGGCGACGCCCGAGCTGAGCGCGTTCTGGCGGATCCTGAACCGCGCCTGCATCGGGCTGCTCGGCGAGGAGTACCCGGACTTCGTCGGCGATCCCCGTGCCGCTGCACGCGTCCTCGCCACCGGGCAGCTCGGGCTGCGGCGGGGCGGACCGGTCCGGAAGGCGCTGGCGCGGAAGTACGTGGCGGGCATGACGCCCGGCTACCACCTTCTGCCAGGCCTCCGCGGGAACACTCACGGCCTCTCGAGGGCGGAGGTGAACCGCTGGCGCGAGGGCTACGTCCGGGCCCGCGCGGCTGCCGGAGTCTCGGGCTTCGCCGAATTCGACTTCCGCTCCGGGAACAACCGCGCTCGCGTCATGCGGGACGTGCTGCACACGCTCGCGCGCTACCTCTAAAAACCGCGCCTCGGCTGCAGCCGTATTTATCCCTGAAGGGGGGTGGTGACATGACGTTCTCGCGCAAGACGCTGTGGATCGGCGGGGCGTTCGTCGCGCTCGCCGTTCTTGTCGTCGCGCTCGTCCTCGTCTATTCGGGCGGAGGCGGGGGTGGCGGCGGAGGCGGCTACTAGCCCTTGACCACGCCTAGCGGTTCGAGCTGGGCCACTCGCCGGGCGAGCCCGGCTCGCTCGACCACGCTGACGACCCGTTCGACGTCCTTGTAGGCGAACGGCGCCTCCTCGGCGAGGCCGGCGTTCGACGGGCAGCGGACAACGATTCCGCGCGCCTCGAGCTCTCTCCTGAGCTCTGCGCCGTGGATCCGCTTCTTGGCCGCGGTCCGGCTGAGGCTCCGCCCGGCGCCGTGGCACGTGGTGCCGAACGAGCGCTCGAGCGAGCCCGGCTCGCCGGCCAGGACGAAGCTCGAGGTGCCCATGCTCCCGGGGATGAAGACCGGCTGCCCGGGAAAGGCGCGCGTCGCTCCTTTGCGGTGGACGAGCACGTCGCGGCCGCCGTAGCTCTCGGCCTTAGCGACGTTGTGCGCGACGTCGTAGACCTGGCGCGTCCCCTCGGCAGCCTCGCCGCCGAGCACGCGGGCGATCGCCCGGCGCACGCGGTTGGCGATCTCCTGCCGGTTCGCCCAGGCGAAGTTCGCGGCCGCGGCCATCGCGCCCAGGTACCCCTGTCCCTCCGGGGACGAGGCCGGGGCGCAGGAGAGCTGGCGGTCGGGGAGCTCGATCCCGTACCTCCCGAGCACCGCGTCCATCCGAGCGACGTAGTCAGAGCAGACCTGATGCCCGAGGCCTCGCGAGCCGGAGTGAATCAGCACCGTGAGCTGGTCCTCGCGCAGCTCGAATTCCTCGGAGAAGAGACGGCTCACGCGCTGCAGCTCGACGAAGTGGTTGCCCGAGCCCATCGTGCCGAGCTGGTTGGCGCCGCGCTGCTGCGCCCGCTCGGAGACCGCCGCGGGATCGGCTCCGTCGAGGCATCCCTCGGACTCCGTGTTCTCGACGTCGTCTTCACGCTCGGCGACGACTCGCGAGCCGTCCCGCAGGACCCGCTCGAGATCGACCCGGAGCCCGGACTCCTTGCCTGCGCCCGCCGGGATCGCGCGCGCGAACTCGTGCACGAGAGCCTCACGACGGTCGCCGAGCTCCTGCTCGCTCAGCGGCAGCGCTAGCAGCCGCACCCCGCAGTTGATGTCGTAGCCGACGCCTCCGGGCGAGACGACGCCGTCGGGGAGCTCCGTTGCTGCGAGGCCGCCCACGGGGAAGCCGTACCCCTGGTGGATGTCGGGCATCGCGAGCGCGGCGTCGACGATCCCCGGCAGCGTCGCCACGTTGCGGAGCTGCTCGAGGGACTTGTCGTCCCGGATCGCGCCAAGGATCTCGTCGTCGGCGAAGACGCGCGCCGGCACGCGCATCGCGCCGCTGGCTGGGATCTCCCACAGCGTCTCGTCGACCCGCCGTAGCTCAGACATCGAGCACCACCTTCGCCCGCCAGCCGTCGCCGGCCGGCTCGAACACGAGGTCATGGTAGGTGACTGCCTTCACGAGCGGCCGTGGCTCGGTCAGGCGGCCGCGCACGAAGGCGTGGAGCTGGGATCCCTGCACGTGGAGCTCGGCCTCTTCGGGCACGAAGCCGGCCGTGTCGGCGAGGAAGAGCAGCTCCTCGAGCCACGCGACGAGCAGGGCAGGCAGGTCGGCCCGCTCGAGCCGGACCTCCCGGGTCTCGCGGTCGCCCGGCCCGCCATCGAGCAGCTCGGCCAGCGCGTTCATCGCCTCGACGAGCACCAGCTCGGAAGTCGGAGCCTTCACCTCGAGGCCGAGCTCGGCCGTGTGCTCGAGCCAGCGATACGTCACGTGAAGATGTCAGCCGAGCAGCCGAAGACGAGCGCCGCGTGGACGTCACCGTCCTCGATGCCTGCGAGCGAGGGGTGCTCGAGGTCGACCTCGGCGTCCGGCCAGCGTTCGAGGCCGAGTGCCGCCGCACCCTCGTCGGAACCGAAGCAGAGCAGCGTGGAGACGCTGATCACGCCACGGCGGCCGGTTCGCCGGCGCGCGACCCCCTCAAGCTCCCGCAGCTCCTCCAGCGGATCGATCCGGACGTTCGAGTCGGAGCCGACGCAGATCCCGATCCCGCGCTCGCAGAGCTCCTCCACGGGGCAGAAGCCGTCGCCGAGATTCGCCTCGGTCGTCGGGCAGATGCAGACGCGGGCGCCGGTCTCGGCCAGCAGGTCGAGCTCGCGGGCATCGGCGTGCGTCGCGTGCACGACCGTCGAGTGCGGCCCAAGGCACCCGGTCTCCGCGAGCAGCTCGAGCGGGCGCAGGCCGTGCTCGGCGAGGCACTCCTCGACCTCGCGCACCTGCTCGTCGGCGTGCACGTGCAGCGGCAGGCCTTCCGCTGCCGCGTAGCGCCCGAGCTCCTCGAACCAGTCGCGGGGGCACGCGCGAACGGAGTGGGGGGCGAGGCCGACGCGCACCCCGGTCGCGCGGAGCTCCTCGAGCTGCACCAGGTACGCTGCCGCCGATTCCTGGCGGAAGCGCTCGAGCCCGCCGCGTCCGTACGCCGTCAAGAGCAGGACGATCTCGATTCCGGCCTCCGCCGCCGCTTCAACGGCCGCGTGCGCCTCCGCAAGCCCGAGATAGTGGAACTCACCGACGGCCGTGTAGCCCGCGGCCAGCATCTCGCGGTACACCTGGACGTAGCCGGAACGGACCTGTTCGGGGGACAGTCCCTCGGCCAGGGCCAGCATGGACGAGCGCCACTCCCAGAAGTCGCCGCCTTCGGTGCGAGCGCGCAAGGCGCGCTGGAACGCGTGGCTGTGGGCGTTGACGAAGCCCGGGAGCGTAAGGGTCTCCGCCACCCCCGTATCCTTTCAGCATGTCGGCGCGGGCAGTCCTGCGAAAACGGCCACCCCGGCGAAGCCGCGGCGGCCTCTCGAACGGCATCGCAAGCGACGCCTCAGCCATTGCGCAAATCCCGAACGCCCTCACTGTCGGGCGCCTCATCCTGATCCCGGTCTTCGTCGGCCTCGTTCTTGCCTCCGACGGCGGCCACAGCTGGCCGGCCGCGATCGTCTTCGGCGCAGCGGGGGTCACGGACCAGATCGACGGCTGGCTGGCGCGGCTCTGGCGCGTGGAGTCCAGCTTCGGCAAGATCGCCGACCCGCTGGCCGACCGGCTGATGATCGACGCGGCGGTCCTGCTCCTCTGGCACGCCGGCCGCCTGCCGTGGGTTGCCCTCGCCATCCCGGCACGTGACCTAGCGCTCCTCGCTGGGTACAAGCTCGTCGTGGAGCGCGGCTACGACTTCTCCGTCAACCTCGCGGGCAAGGCGGCCACCTGGCTGCTCTACGCCTCGCTGGCGTTCGTGCTCGTGACGCGCGAGAGTGCCGACTGGCCGCTCTGGATCTTCTGGGCCGGCTTCGCGCTCGCCACGGTCGCGCTCGGCGGCTACCTGCTGAAGGCGCGCCGGGAGGTGAGGACCGCGTGAAGGCCGTCGTGATGGCGGGCGGCGAAGGCACGCGCCTGCGCCCGCTCACCTCGAACCAGCCGAAGCCGATGGTCCCGATCGTCGGCAAGCCGTGCATGGCTCACATCCTCGAGCTGCTGGAGCAGCACGGGGTCGATCAGGTGATCGTGACCCTGGCGTTCATGCCGCAGGCGATCCGGAGCTACTTCGGGGACGGTGAGTCGTTCGGGCTCGCGATCGAGTACTCGGTCGAGGAGTCGCCGCTCGGCACGGCCGGCTCCGTCCGCCTCGCCAGCGACAAGCTCGACGACACCTTCCTCGTCATCTCCGGCGATGCGCTCTGCGACGTCGACCTGAGCGCGATCGTCCGGGCTCACCGGAAGAAGGAAGCCGCGGTGACGATCGGCCTGAAGTCCGTCGAGAACCCACTCGAGTTCGGGATCGTGGTCACCGACGAGGACGGGCGGATCGAGCGCTTTCTGGAGAAGCCCTCGTGGGGCCAGGTCTTCTCGGACACGATCAACACCGGGATCTACGTGCTCGAGCCCGAGGTCCTGCGCCACATCCCGGACGACCGGCCGTTCGACTTCTCGAAGGAGCTCTTCCCGCTGTTGCTCGAGATGGGCCGGCCGCTCTACGGCCACGTCTTCGACGGCTACTGGCAGGACATCGGCGACCTCGACCAGTTCCGGCAGGCGAACGTGGACGCGCTCGACGAGCGCGTCCGGCTGAACATCCCGGGGATCCGGCTGCGCGGAAACATCTGGCTGGGGGAGGGGGTGGACATCGACGACCTGGCCTCGATCGAAGGTCCGGCGCTCCTAGGCAACTACTGTCGGATCGCCCCGGACGCCTCCGTCGGGGCCTACTCCGTCCTCTCCTCCAGCGTGACGCTGCTCGAGCGGGCGCACACCGAGCGGGCGGTTGTCGACGCGTCGACGCACATCGGCCGCAGCGCGCGGGTGGAGGGCGCTGTCGTCGGCCGCAACTGCGACATCCGGGCGCACGTCCACGTCCAGGAGGGCGCGGCGATCGGCGACGAGGTCACGCTCGGCGCGCAGAGCGCGGTGCTACCGGGCGTCCGGATCTACCCGTACAAGGAGGTCGAGAGCGGCGCTCAGATCCACGAGAGCCTGATCTGGGAGTCCCGCAGCCCCTCGCGCGTCTTCGGCGAGGACGGCGTCTCGGGTCTCGTCAACGTCGACCTGACGCCCGAGACGGCCGTTCGCCTCGCGGCGGCGCTGGGGACAGCGCTGAAGCGCGGCGCGCGAGTCGTCGCCAGCCGGGAGTCGCCCACGGCCTGCCGGATGATCAAGCGGGCGATGATCTCGGGCATCACCTCGACGGGCGTCGACGTGGCCGACCTTCGCATCCTCCCGGCGGCGGTCGGGCGCCACCTGCTCAAGGCGCAGGGCTACGACGCCGGCTTCCACGTCGGCGTCAGCCACGCCGATCCCGAGTGCGTCCAGATCTGGCTCTGCGAGTCGTCGGGCATCCAGCTCACGCCCGCGCTGCAGAAGGAGATCGAGAAGCACTTCACCCGCCACGAGCTCCGCAGGGCCGCGTTCAACGGGGTCGGTGACATCACGTATCCGGCGCGGGTGCGCGAGAGCTACGCCCAGGACCTGCTGAGCGGCCTCGACGTCGAGGCGATCCGCAAGCGCCGCTTCCGGCTCGTCGTGGACTACGCCGGCTCGGCGTCCTCGTTCGTCCTGCCGCTCCTCCTGGCTCCGTTGGCGGTCGAGACCGTCAGTGCGCACGGGTTCCGTTCCGACGGCCCGGACGCCACGGCCACGCTGCAGGACTCGATCGGGCAGGCGAAACGGCTCGTGACCGCCGTCGGCGCCGATCTCGGGGCGGTGTTCGACCGGGCCGGAGAGCGGCTCTTCCTGGTCGACGAGCAGGCCCGGGAGGTCCCGTTGGAGCAGGCCTTGCTGCTCTTCCTGCGCCTGATGGGCACGGACGGCCGGCGCGGCAAGCTCGCGTTCCCGATCACGGTCACGAGCCGCGTCGAGGAGATCGTCAAGGGCAGCAAGCTCGAGGTGATCCGGACACCCGCCTCGCTCGCCGAGCTGACAAAGGCTGCGGCGGAGGACGGCGTCATCTTCGCAGGCGCCGTCGGGGGCGGATACGTCTTTCCGGATTTCCTCCCCGCCTACGACGCGGTCGCGAGCCTCTGCAAGCTCCTGGAGCTGCTGGCGCCGATCGAGAAGCCGCTCTCCGAGCTCGTCTCGGAGCTGCCCGCGAGCACGCTCGTCCACCGCCGGCTCGCGTGCCCGTGGTCGCTCAAGGGAACGGTCATGCGGCTGCTGACCGAGCGGCTCCGCGACCGCAAGCTCGACCTTCTCGACGGGATCAAGGTGCTCGACCGCCGCGGCTGGGCCCAGGTGCTCCCCGACCCCGACCAGCCGATCGTCCACGTCTACGCGGAAGGCAAGACCGCCGAAGCGTCACGGGAGCTCGAGGCGGAGCTGCGGGGGCTGGTGGAGGAGATCATCGAGACCGAGGGCGCGGAGAGCGAGACAAGAGTCTCAAGCTGAGGTTGACCCTTGCGGCCCCGGCTGCATACACTTAGAGCCGCCCACTCCCTCGACGAAAGGCTCTCCGTGGAACCGTTTCCCGATCTCGCCTCGCTCTCGGACGACGATCTCAAGAAGCTGATCGACGACCTCACGCACGAGGAGCAGGAGGTCTCGTACCGCCGGCGGATTCTGCACGGGAAGATCGATCTGCTCCGCGCGGAGCTACAGGCACGGCTGCGGGAGACCGGCGGCAAGAGCGTCCTCGAGCAGGTCGACATCGACCGGCTGGCCGCCATCCTCGCCGGCAAGGCCGCGCCGCCCGAATGAGCCATATCTACTGTCCCGAGTGCGGCTTCCAGAACCCGGAAGCCGCCAATTACTGCTCCAAGTGCGGCGCGCTGCTCGTCAAGAGCGAGCCCGGCGGGGAAACGACGATGAGCTTCACGCCGGAGGACGTCGCCGACGAGGCTTCGGTCACGCTCGACGACCTCGAGACCGAGGGGCCGGCGCTCGTCGTGCGCTCCGGTGGCGGCCGCGCGGGCGAGCATTTCCTCCCGGAGGGCGAGCGCACGACGATCGGGCGCTCCCCGGACTGCGACATCTTCCTGGACGATGTCACCGTCTCGCGGAAGCACGCCGCGATCGTCAAGAAGAACGGCGATCTCTTCATCGAGGACCAGGGCAGCCTCAACGGGACGTTCCTGAACCGGAAGCGGATCGAGTCGGCGAAGCTCGAGAACGGCGACGAGCTCCAGATCGGCAAGTACAAGCTGAGTTTCCTGGACAAGTGACGACCGCATCCGCACCGGACCGGCAGGAGCAGCGCCGGCTGCTCACGATCGGCAGCGTCTGTCGGCAGCTGCAGGCGGAGTTCCCGGACATCTCGATCTCGAAGATCCGCTACCTCGAGGACCAGGGGCTGCTCGCGCCGAGGCGGACGCGCAGCGGCTACCGGCTCTTCGGCGAGGACGACGTCGAGCGGCTCGAGACGATCCTGCGCCTGCAGCGGGACGAGTTCCTGCCCCTGCGCGTGATCAGGCAGGAGCTCGCCTCCCCGTCCGGAGCCGGCAAGGAGCGACGCCGGCAGCGGGCGGCGGGGCTCGCGCAGCCGGACGACGAGCTCGACTTCGGCGAGCTGTGCGAGCGCGCCGGGATCACGGCCGACCTTGCACGGGAGCTCGAGGAGTACGGGTTGCTGAACGCGCGCCGCGACGGAAGCCAGAAGCTCTACCCGGCGACCGACGTCGACATCGCGGTCGCGTGCGCGAAGCTCTCCCGGTATGGCATCTCGGCTCGCCACCTGCGGACGTTCCGGACGGCCGCGGACCGCGAGGCGGGACTCTTGCACCAGGTCCTCGCGCCGGCTCTGCGCTCGCGGAATCCGGAGCGCCGGGAAGGAGGGATCCAGCAGCTCGAGACGCTGGCCGAGCTCGCCCAAGAGCTCTCACACCTCCTCTTCTGGCGCGATCTCCGGCAGCTCGCCTCCGGGTAGAAGCTGCCCCGGAAGACCCTGAGCGCCACGTACGCGCCCGAACAGGGCGAAGACAGCCCTGGAGTCCACCCGGACGCGATCGAGTACTGACGCCCGTTTAGATCTCGTCCGGCGTGCCGATTACAACGGAACCGTGTACGACGTCTTCACGACGAGGTACTCGTTCTCGTGCCCCGAGCGTGGGGAGGCCCGCGTCGCGCTCTCGTCGTTCCGGCGGATCGAGCAGCTCCCGGGCGCGACGCACCCCGCCGTCTTCGAAGTCGACTTCGACTGCGGCTGCGGCGACCAGCATCCGGGCCTCGTCTCGCACGACGACCTCGACTGGGCGCCGCTCGGGCTCCAGGACGGCGTCTTCCTGAACCTGATGACCGCGAAGCTTGATCCGCTCGAGGACGAGCTCGCCGACCTGGCCGCTCGGCGCATCCAGGCGGGTGAGTGGCCGTGGAGCTTCTTCTGCTACCCGGAGGAGCGGCCGCGCCCCGTGTTCCCATCGTCGTTCTTCCTGCTCGCGCCGGCGCACGACAGCCGCACCGTGGGAGTCGCCGTTCGCTGCCCGGTCTGCGGCAGCGTCTCGGTCAACCTCGTGTCCGCCGACCACGTCGACGTTCCCTTTCACAACGACACCGAGATCGGGATCGTCGAGCACGTCTTCCAGCTCGACGCGGAGCGCGCCGTAGAGGAGTTCGCGAGCGAGCTCTACTCCGCGCACTTCGATTCCAGGCGACTTTCCTTGTAGAGGTTGCAGTTTCGGCGCGGGGGGTAGGACCCGCGCGGAGGTGGTTGCATGTACGGCTTGACACGCGGTGCCGTCACGCTCCTCGCAGCGGGCGGGGCCGGCCTGCTGATCTGGATCGCGACGCAGATCAACGACGGATCGACGGGCGGCTACTGGGCCGTCTACGGGCTGATCGCGGCCGCAGGGCTGACGATGGCTCTCTCGCAGCTGCTCGGCGGCTGGACGAAGTGGGGCCTGCCGCGGCTTTCGGCGAACGTCTTACTGCTCGCGTTCATCCCGACGCTGATCGCGGCAGGGTGGGTCGTCGTGGGGCACCAGCCGCACGGCAATTGGTTCCGGAATCACGTCCTGGACTGGTCGAGCGACATCGGCATCCTGGGGGTGGTCCGCGACCTCGCCGAGTACGTCGCCGTGCTCGCCTTCGGGATCGGTCTCGTCTTCGGCTTCTCCTTCGACACGGCGGGGCCCTCGACGTCCGGGCCGATCGGCCGGCGCAGGCGCGGTAGGGCCGCTCCTGACCAGGAGCCGCCGCCGGGGCCGCCGACCGCCCGAGAGCGCGCTGCGGCCGGGGAGGACGTGCCCGCTCGGGACACGCGCGAGCCCGAGCCCGCGCAGCGCCGCTAGGCGCCCGCTAGGCGCCCGATACTCAGGTCCGCTTCGGTCCCTTCCCTCCGGGGAGGGATGAAGTGGGCTGGACCGGGTCGCCGATACGCGGGAGTGATGAGTGCGGCCCACGACAATCGCGGCGCGCGCGCTGCGGAGCTCCTGCTTGCGCACTGCGCTGCCCTTACTGCGGCCGTGGAGCCGGAGCCGCGCCGGCCCGTCTTCGAGCGGCTGCGCGAGCTGCTCGGCGCCGACCTGACCCGCTTTCTGGTCTTCGGCCTGACCCGCTCTCAGCGGGGCGGCGGCGGCGCGGGCCTCTGAGGCGCCGGCTCGTCTCCGCCGCAGGCACGCACGTAGAGGAAGATCCCGAACCCCGCCACGGCGCCCACGATGAACGACGTGGCCCCGGAGACGCCGACGGCCAGCATCCCGCTCCAGATGAACGCGCCCAGAAACAGGCCCCAGAGGAAGGCGGAGAAGCCGCGCGAGATCGAGGGCATTCGGAGGTGCACGGGGCGGACCCTAACCGACGCGAGGCCGATGCCTGGCTTTTCCACAAGCTGCACGGTCTGCTGTGGAAATGTGGACAATTGAATTTCCGCAAATTGCGGGCTCTGCGTCCGCGGACCCCCTTGAAAGGCCTCGGCTGCGGCCATAGATTGCCCATTGCGCCGAGCACGGGACCCGAGTAGGTCGAAGCCGAGCTCGAGGACTGTACCCGGAAGGGGAAAGTCAGCGAGAGCGGTGGACGAAAGGGAGACCGGCTCGGCGAACTTTTGGTCCCGTGTCCGTGTGTGGGGAGCAGTGGGCCTCCAACCGCGACTTGACATAACACCGGTTACCGTGCATCGGCCAGGAGTTGCGCTCGGTAGGGGTTTCGGGGATGCTCGCCGGTGAAAGGACGGAAACAGTCGGGATGACGGCAGTCGAGATCGAGAACGTCCTGGCGACCCCCGAGTTGCAAGAGCTGGTGGATGCAGCCGAGCAAACGGGCTCGCTGCGCTACGCCGACCTCACGGAGGTGCTGGAGGTATTGCGGCTCGATCCGCTCGAGACCGACGCCGTCTACCGCGGGCTGGAGCAGCGCGGGATCGAGGTCCTGGAGCAGCAGGTCGAGCCGCAGGCGGCCCCCGCGCCCCCGCCGCAGCCCGTCGTCCAGGAGACGACCACCGACGCGCTGCAGCTCTTCCTGCGCGACGCAGGCCGGCACCCGCTGCTGACCGCCCCGCAGGAGGTCGAGCTCGCGAAGCGGATCGAGCGCGGCGACGGCGAGGCCAAGCAGACGATGATCCAGTCGAACCTGCGCCTCGTGGTCTCGATTGCCAAGAACTACCGGAACCAGGGGCTGCCGTTCCTCGACCTGATTCAGGAAGGAACGCTCGGACTGATCCGGGCGGTCGAGAAGTTCGACTGGCGCCGGGGCTACAAGTTCTCGACCTACGCGACCTGGTGGATCCGCCAGGCGGTCGCCAGGGCGCTGGCCGACAAGGCGCGGACGATCCGCATGCCGGTGCACATCGTCGAGCGGATGCAGAAGCTCAACCGGGCCGAGCGCACGCTCTGGACGCAGCTCGGCCGCGAGCCGACACTCGAGGAGATCGCCGAGGAGGCGAACCTGCCGATCGCCCAGGCGCACGAGGTGAAGGCGGCCGCGCGCGCCTCGACGAGCCTCGACCAGCCCGTCGGCGACACGGACGACGCGGTCTTCGGCGACTTCGTAGCCGGCGACGGCCCGCTCCCGGACGAGGAGGTCGAGATCTCGCTGCGCTGCCAGGCTCTGGCCGAGGCGCTGGCGGCGCTCTCGGAGCGCGAGCAGAAGGTGATCATCCTCCGCTACGGCCTCGACGACGCCGAGCCCAAGACCCTCGAGGAGATCGGCCGCCGCCTCGGCTTGACGCGCGAGCGCGTCCGCCAGATCGAGACGGAGGCATTGAAGCGCCTCGCGCGGCTGCGCGAGATGGAATCCGTCGCCGGGCTCTGACCCGCGACGCTACGCCCGCAGGTAGAGCTGGAGGTCGGGCGCAACCGCCCGCAGCTCTCGGAGCGCGCGTGACTCGAGCTGCCTGACGCGCTCACGCGTGATTCCGAGGTCGGCGCCGACTTCCTCGAGCGTTTGCGGCGTCTCGCCGTCCAGGCCGAAGCGCCGGCTCACCACGTGCCGCATCCGCGGCGAGAGGCGCGACAGGGCGGTTGAGAGCTCGGCCGAACGAAGCAGCACGGCGGTCGCGTCGTCCGGGCGGTCGGAGTGCGTGTCCTCGATCAGGTCGCCGTAGAGGCTCTCGCCGTCCCCCACTGGAGTCTCGAGGCTGACCGGGTCCTCGACGAGCTCGAGCAGGGCGCGGACGCGCTCGGGCGGGAAACCGCTTTCCTTCGCGACCTCAGCCAGCGTCGCCTCGCGGTTCAGCTTCTGCGCGAGCACGCGCCGGGCGCGCATCACCTTGCGCACCTGCTCGGCGACGTGAACCGGCAGCCGGATCGTGCGGCCCTGGTCGGCGAGCGCGCGCGTGATCGCCTGGCGGATCCACCAGGTCGCGTACGTCGAGAGCTTGAAGCCAAGCTTGTAGTCGAACTTCTCGACCGCTCTGATCAAGCCGAGGTTGCCCTCCTGGATCAGGTCGAGCAGCGGCACGCCGGCCTTCGTGTAGTTGCGCGTGATCGACATCACCAGGCGGAGGTTCGACTCGATCAGCTTGCGCTTGGCCTGCTCGTCGCCCTCGTCCTTGCGGCGGGCGAGCTCGCGCTCCTCGGCCGGCGTCAGCAGGCGCCCGTCACCGATCTGGCGCACGTAGAGCTTCAGCGGGTCGGCCGTCTGCGGCTCGGGAGCGGCCTCCCGTTCGGCGGCCTCGTCGTCCTCGGCCGGCTCCGGGACGACCTCGAGCCGCGGGTCCGTGCCCTCTGGTTCGGGTAGCGCATTAGGAAGCGGCCGCGACGCCATAACGTTTGCTCTATCGGCGTGGGCGTTCCCTCGCTTGAGGTACGCCCACTCGCACGGGGGATCGCGAACCGCACGCGAAAATCCGAGGGCGTGTGGGCGGCTAACTCTCGGCCGACATCGTCGTCACACTCTGTGGCGGCTGCAGGAAGAGTCGCCTCTCTCGTTGAAGGGGTTTCTCGGTTTGGCAATGAACACAGTCGGTATCGATTCATAGATGTGCGGGATCGCCGGATACAGCCTGAGCGCGACCAGCCGGGTCGAGCGCAGGCTCGCCGCGCAGGCCCTCCTAGCGGGGATTGCCGAGCGAGGCGCCGACGCGGTCGGGTACGCGTACGCGGTGCCCGGAGACCCCGTCGAGATCCACAAGCAGCGCTCCGGGGCGAGCGCGCTGCTGGAACAGGTCGTGCTCCCGGAGACCGCCACCAAGGCGCTCGTCCACGTGCGCGACTACACGAAGGGCCACCCGCGGATCGAGGCCAACAACCATCCGATCCGCCACGGCGCCGTTGTGGGCGTCCACAACGGGATCATCTTCAACGACGACGAGCTGATGCTGCAGCACGGCTTCGAGCGCGCCGAGCCGGAGATGACTGTCGACTCCGAGGCGATCTTTGCGCTCGCCGAGGCGTTCGACGGCTCCGCAGGGGCGCTGGAGGAGCTGCGCGGCTCGATGGCGACGGCGTGGCTTGACGAGCGCCGGCCGGGAGGCCTCTTCCTCGCGCGCGGCGTCGGCCGCCCGCTCTGGACGGGCGCGGCGGAGGGCGCGTTCTTCTTCGCCTCGACGAAGGCCGCGCTCGAGGTGCTCGAGCGCTATCTCGGCCTCAAGCTGCGCAAGCGCGAGCTGGCCGAGGGCACGCTCGTTCGCATCAGCGAGGGACGTGAGATCGGCCGCGAGCGCTTCCGGCCGAACCGAGATTTCGAGGAGCGGCCGCTCCCGGCCGTCCGGGCCCCGAACGAGGGCCTCTCCTGCCTGCGGCAGCTCGCCGCGCTGACTACCCTCTAGACCAGACGCCCGTCGCCTGCGACCTCCACATCCGCGGCGAGGAGGCGCTCACGGATGAGGAACTGGAAGGTCGACCACGCGCCGCGGCGACCTTCGAACATCCGGTAGATCTGCCACTCGGTGAGCAGCGACTCGTCGGCCCGGCGCGCCTCGGCCCAGTCGGAGAACTTCGGCAGCCGTCCCAGCTTCCGCGCGAGCTCCACGCCCTGCTCGAGGGCGCGCTCGAGCCTCTCCTCCCCCACCGGGACGTCGAAGCCCGCTTCCCTGAGCGCGTTCGTGAGCGAGCCGAAGGTGTGCCAGTAGAGCGACTTCGACGGCATCCGCCCTCGGTGCTCCTCGATGTCACGCGCGGTGGGGATCCGGCCTAGCTCCTCCCCCAGGCCCTTGAGCAGCTCGAGCAACTCCTCGCGCGTCGCGAACCGGCGTGGGACGAGCCCCGCCTTGCGTTTCGCCTCGTTCCAGCTCCCGAAGTGCTCGATCACGGTCTGCGGATGGACGGTCGTCTCGGAATCGGCTGCGAACTCCCGCATTGTCGGCGAGCGCCCGAGGCGTTGAGCGGATGAGGCGAGCTCCTCGAGGATCTGCTCGTCGGTGTAGCGCTTGCGAATCCCGGCCTGGAAGGCGGCGAGCGCCGTCCGGTCGATGCCCGCGAGCGCGCGATACTGGGGCCGCCGGGGCATGAAGCCAATAATGGTAGAGCATTTGCGCCGGAATGCAAGCTCCGGGCTAGCGTCTGAAGCCGAGTGCTAAAGAAGCCGGTCTACGACGCGGCGAGGGCCCGCTCGCGGCGGCTCTCGACGACGCGCTCGAGCGGCAGGATGCGCTCGAGCGCGGTCACGCAGCGCGGGCAGAACTGGGACCCCGCGGCGCGCCGGAGCTCGTCGAGCGCTTCGGACGCCGGCCGTGCGGCGCGGTAGATCCGGTTCGTCAGCATCGAGTCGAGCGCGTCCGCGACGTGGATGATCCGTGCGCCGAGCGGGATGTCCTCGCCGTGGAGGCGGTCGGGATAGCCCGTGCCGTCCCAGCGTTCGTGGTGGTGGCGGATCGAAGGCACCGCGTCGTTCAGGAAGCCGAGCCGGTCGATGATGCGGGCGCCCTCGGCGGCGTGGCGCTGCATCAGGTCCCACTCCTCCTTCGTCAGGCTCGAGGGCTTCAGCAGGATCGAGTCCGGGATCGCCAGCTTGCCGATGTCGTGGAAGAGAGCGGCGTGCCCGAGCAGGTCGAGCTCGGCCTCGGACAACCCAAGCTCTCGGCCGACCGCGAGCGCGATCTGCTGCACGCGGCGCGAATGGCCGGCGGTGTAGGAGTCTCGGGCATCGACCGTCGCCGAGAGGCTCTGCATCGCGGCCGTCGAGCGCTCGCGCAGGAGCTTGTTCGCGTGCTCGAGCGACACGTTCTGGTTGTGGATCGTCTGGGCGGCCTGGCGGAGCTTCTGCGCGCTCCGGTGCGTGTGGCGAAGGTATGCCTCCTGCGTCCTGCGCATGAGCAGCAGGGGCATTGCGAAGACCGCGAGCGCCCACAGGCCGGCCGTGTCGTGCCCGACCCAGATCACGCCGCCGATGAAGCCATAGACGAGGTAGTGCGTCGCGAGCCAGGCAAAGCGCTCCCGGAAGACCGAGAACCAGCGCTCGTGCCCTTCGATCGCGACCACGAGACTGATCAAGCCCATGTTGACGGCGAAATAGGTGGCGCCTGCGGCGATCCCCGCCCCGACGAAGACGAGCCGCCCGACGTCGCCCCCGAAGCCGACGCTGAAGACACCCGCCGCCGCGAGCGAGGACAGCGACAGCGTCCCGATGTTGAAGAGGACGTAGTGGAACGGCGTGCGGCGGGCACTCCACTCGACAACGGCGATCGTGATCGCGAGCGGAAGCGCTGCGCGCGGCCCGAACAGCGCGGCTCCGGCGATCGAACCGACCGCGCTGACGGAGATCGAGCCGTCGTCGACCTCGAGCGCGAGAGCCTGGCCGATCCCGACCAGCGCAACGATCGCCGCCATCCCGATCCAGTCGGTGCTGCCGCCGTAGACGAAGCCGGCGAGCCCGGCGCAGATCCCGATCGTGCTGACGATCCCCACGAAGCCGAGGATCCTCTGCGAGAGCGACAGCAAGTGCGGGCCGTGGAGCGCGTGCGGCCGCGGATGCCGGCGCTCACGGTGCGGCGCCGCCTCGGCTGCCGGCGGGAGCGGCGCGGGGTTGCCCCCCTCCTCCGGCACGGCGACCAGGCGCGCGTGTCTCTGCTCTGGCAGCAGAAGCGGCTCCGAGCTGGCCGCGAGCACCCGATTCCGTCCCTGCAGCTTGGCACGGTAGACCGCGAGATCGGCCTGGTGGATGAGCTCGTTGGCGTCGTCTCCGTCGCGCGGGAATGAGGCCACGCCGATCGAGACGGTGGCGCGAATCGGCTCGCTCGAGGTCTCCACGTCGAACAGCTGGGCTGCGACCGCCTCCCGGATCCGTTCGGCAATCTCCACGGCCTTCTCCGGCGACGTCTCCGGCAGCAGGATCGCGAACTCCTCTCCCCCGAAGCGGGTGGGCACGTCGTACTGGCGGAGCTCCGCGCGGAAGACGTTTGCGATTCCCTGCAGCACCGCGTCGCCGGCGAGGTGGCCGTAGGTGTTGTTGATGTCGCGGAGGAGGTCGAGGTCGGCCATAACGAGCGAGAGTGGACGCTCGAAGCGCGCCGCCCGTGTCAGCTCCTCCTCGAGCGCGACGGCGAAGTGGCGCGCGTTGAAGAGCCCGGTCTTCGGATCGACCCGCGCCTCCTCCTGGAGCTGCGGGACGGACAAGGAGCGGTAGATCAGGAACAGCGGCGCTAGCGCGAACAGGATCAGCCACGGGTTCGCGACCCAGAACGCGGCCATTGCGACGCCGAGCATCGCCAGCACGAGATCGGTGGAGAGGCTCTGGAACGAGAAGAGGCCCAGCTCGCGGAAGGAGGCGCCGCGCGCGAGCCGGAGCATAGGCGCCATCAGCCCGTGGTTGACGGCGACCAGCGAGACGGCGGCAGCCACGCCGGCGACGGCGTACGAGACGTCGTGGCCGGGGACGAAGACACTCATGACGCCGTGGAAACTCGCCCAGGCCACCAGCATCGAAAGCGTCCAGTTGCAGATGTTGAAGATTCCGATGTACCAGGCGAACCGGGCCTTGAGCCACTCCGGTACTTGGTAGACGAGCGCCAGCAGGGCAACCAGCTCGGGCCGCAGCAACATCGCCGCCGCGGTCAGGAAGACGATCGTCGTGTGGTACGACTGGTGGCGCGGGATGACCACGATGAACAGCTGCGCCGTCGCCGCGATCGCCGCGAGCACGGCGAAGGTCGGCCAGCCCGGCGTCATCCCGTTCAGGTGGGCGAGCGGTAGCGCAGTCGCGACGAGCGTCGCGATGACGACGACCCAGAAGTAGGCCGCGGCCTTCGGGGAGAGTCTCGACTTTCCGGGCTCCCCCGCGCCGACGATCTCGCGCTCGAGCTGTGTCGTGTACGCGCTCACGCGCGATCCGCCGTCGCCGCGGTCAGGCTGAGGTCAACGCTCGGCATCCCCTCTGCCGTCTCCTTATCTCCGCTCTCGCGGGGCCGCAATTTCTGGACGCTTTCGCTCATGGCGATGCACACCGCCACCACCTCAAGCTAAGGCCGCTCCGGGCCGGTCACATCCCCCGTTTTGGGGAGGGATCGAGAATCCCCCGAACGAGCGAGGGACCGGGCAAGCCCGGTCCCTGTAACGGCCTGCACGGCCGGCCCCGCCCGTCGTCGAATCAGTGCCCGTCGCCTAGGTCCTGCGGCACAGCTGCCGGATCCGGCGCCAACTCTGGGTCGGCCATGATCTGGTCGAGCTGTTCCTGCGTCAGGTCGTAGCCGTCGGTGCCGTTCGCGTCGCCTTCGGCCGCGTCCTCGTACGACGTGTCGTTCCAGGAGACGTCGTTCCAGGACACGTCGTTCCACGAGACCGAGTTCCAGGAGACGGTCGCCCACGACACGGAGCTCCAGGACACGTTCGCCCACGAGACGGTGTCGAAGTCGGCGTCGTTCCAGGAGACCGAGTTCCAGGAGACTGAGTTCCAGGAGACATTCGTCCTCGCGGAGTCGAACCAGCTGACCGCGTCGAAGGCGGGCGGACCGCCCAGTGGATCAGCGCGGACGAACCGGTTGAGACCGAGGTTCGGGTTCGGCGGAATCGTGACGAACGCCGAGCGGTCCATCCGCAGTTCGCCGACGCCGACCGACAGCGGGGCCGCATTCGGCAGCGGCCTCGAGGAGACCATCAGGGCGCCCTTGACCTGGTCGGGCGTGAAGTTGGGATGGCGCGCCAGGATCTGAGCCGCGGCGCCGGCGACAACCGGAGCCGCGAAAGAGGTGCCCGAGAGCTGGATGTAGCCGGGCTCGACGACGCTGCTCGCGCGCTCCGTGGCCAGCGTGGAGTTGGCCGGAACCGGGCCGATCATGTAGCGACCCGCAGCCGCGAGGTCGGGCTTCGAGAACCCATCCAGCGTGTAGCCGTACGCCGAGAACGGCGCGTTGACGTCGTCGCCGAGGGCGCTCGTGCCGTTGAGGTCGGATGCGCCCACTGTGACCACGAACGGGTCGTTGCCCGGGGCGAAGCGAACGCCGCTCGGCTGGCCGTCGACTGCGTAGTTGCCGGCCGCTGCGACGACCACGACACCGCTGAACCAGAGCTTCTCGACCGCCTTGTCGAGCGGGTCGTTGAGGAAGCTCGCCGGACTGCCCGAGTGCAGCGAGAAGTTCGCGACCCGGATGTTGTACCGGTCCTTGTTCGCCAGGATCCACTGGCAGGCCGCGATGACGTCGCTCGTCCGTGCGACGCCCTCGTTGTTCATGACCTTGACCGAGAAGACGTTCGCCTGCGGGAGGGCACCCGCGTAGCGTCTTGCCTTACCCGTGGCGATGCCGGCCACGAACGTTCCGTGGCCGCGCCCATCCGTCGCGCCCGGCTCAGTGTTCGGAAGCGTGGAGAGGTTGACGCTTCCGACCACGCCGCCGTTGGCGAAATCGGGCCGATCTGCCTGGACGCCGGAATCGACGACCGCGATCGTGGGCGCCTCACCGACTGAGGGCGCGTCGGGGCCCATCCAGTCCTTCGCGAGCCCTGCCTGGTACGGCCAGAGCTGCGTCGAGTTGTAGCCGCTGACCTTGACAGGAGCGTCCGGCGTGACGGTCAGCCCCTTGATCTTCGACAGTGCGGCGAGGTACCTCGCGCGGATGGTTACGGCGGCGGCGCCGATCAGCTTCAGCTTCTTGACTTTGGGGACGCCGGCCGCGCGAAAGAGTTTCTCCACGCGGTGGCTCATGACGAAGCGGGAGTCGGCCTGGACGATCACCCGCATCTTCGAGTTCGGGTGCCGCCGGGCGTGCTTCGTCAGCACGGGCGAGACGTACGTCTTGTGCAGCCAGCTCCGGATGCTCGTGTGCGACGAGGCTCCAACCTTGCTGTTGCCGGCGCTCGCGGCCAGCGGAACCGTGACCGCGATCGCGCTCACGACTGCCGTGACGAGCACTTTGCCGCCTTTGCCCCAGAGCGCGTTCCCGCGGGTCTCGCCGCCGCGACCACCCGTGCCCCAGAGCGTGCTGGATCGCTCCTGCCCTCGCGTGCTGCCGTCCCTGCCCACTTCCGCTCTCCTTTCCGCGCCTCGTGGGCGCGGGCCGCATGTCAACTCTCGTCAGGGCCGGGGCGGCCGGGCCGCTGCAAAAACCAGGCGGAACCTACGCGCCGCCGCGCCCGGCTCCATCCCCCGGTCGGGTGAGCCGGGGCAAGTTCCCTCGAAGGAGTGAGAGAGGCGCGGTAGCGTTTCTCCGCGTGCTGCTCTCCGCCGAAATCCTGCTCGCCCGGGCGGCCGCCGGCCTCTCGCGCCTGGTCGGGGCCGGCGGAGGCACGACGGTGCCCGGGAAGCTGCTTTGGAAGCTGGATCCGGGTGCGGTCGACCGTCTGGCGGCCCGGCTGGCGCAAGGCTCCGCGCTGATCTCGGCGACCAACGGAAAGACCACCACCTCGGCGATGGCTGCGCGGATCCTCGCGCCCTCGGCGCGTTTGGCCCACAACCGCGCCGGCGCGAACCTCGTCTCGGGGGTCGCCTCCGCTTTGCTGGCCTCGCCCGGCGCCGAGCTAGGGCTGTTCGAGGTCGACGAGGCGGCGCTGCCGGAGGTGGCGCAGCGCTTGCACCCGCGTGTCCTCTGTCTCGGGAACCTATTCCGCGACCAGCTCGACCGCTACGGCGAGCTCGAGCTGCTGGCGGAGCGCTGGCGGGCCGCGGCCGACTCAGATGCCGAGCTCGTCGTGAACGGTGACGATCCTCAAGTCGGCGACTTGGGAGATCCGGCTCGCAGGACGGTCTTCGGCCTCGACGACGAGCGCCATGCCTCCACCGAGCTCCCCCACGCCGCCGATTCGAAGTGGTGCGTGCGCTGCGGGACGCCATACGCGTACGCCGCCGTCTACATCGGCCACCTCGGCGACTACCGCTGTCCTGCGTGCGGCCACGCGCGTCCCCGGCTCGAAGTCTCTGCTCGCGCGATTGAGCTGGACGGGCTCGAGAGCGTCTCGTTCGAACTGGTGACGCCCGAGGGTGCCCGCAGGGTGAGGCTCGCCGTACCGGGGCTCTACAACGTCTACAACGCGCTCGCCGCGGCGTCCTTGGCGCGGGCCCTAGGGTGCGGGCTCGAGCAGATCGTCGCGGGCCTGGAGGGATTCTCGGCCGCCTTCGGCCGCTTCGAGCGGATCGCGCTGGGTGACCGCAGCCTGCTCGTCCTGCTGATCAAGAACCCGGCCGGCGCGAACGAGGTCGCGCGGACGCTCGTCGCCGCGGGAGCGCCGAAGCTGCTGCTCGTGGCCCTCAACGACGAGATCGCCGACGGACGGGACGTCTCCTGGATCTGGGACGTCGACTTCGAGCCCTTGCTCGACGGTCTCGAACGGCTCGTCGCTACCGGAGAGCGGGCGGCTGAGCTGGCGCTTCGCTTCAAGTACGCGGGCCTGCCGGAGTCGTCGATCGACGTGCGGCCGGCGCTCGACGACGGGCTCGACCGCGCCCTCGAGCTGACTCCTGCGGGCGCAGAGCTCGTGGCGTTGCCGACCTACACGGCAATGCTCGAGCTTCGCGACCTCGTGGGACGGCGCGGCTTCGTCAAGCCGTACTGGGAGGAGGCCGCCGCGTGAAGATCGTCGTCGGACACCTCTTCCCGGACTACCTGAACATCTACGCCGACCGGGGGAACATCGCCGTCCTCGCGCGGCGGGCGGCCTGGCGTGGGCATGAGCTGGAGGTGCGGCCGTTGGGGATCGGGGCGCAGCTCCGGGCCGGCGAGTACGACCTCTACTACATCGGCGGCGGCCAAGACCGCGAGCAGGAGCTGATCGCCCCGGCTCTCGCCGCACTAGGCGAACCGCTGCGGGCCGCCGTCGACGCCGGCGCCGCGCTGCTCGCGGTCTGCGGCGGCTACCAGCTCCTGGGTCGCTTCTACCGTGACCAGAGCGGCGACGAGCTGCCGGGGGTCGGCCTATTTCCGCTGCACACGGTGGCGGGAGAGCGGCGCATGATCGGCGACGTACTCCTGGAATGCGAGCTCGAGCCCGGCCAGCGGCAGACGCTCGCGGGCTTCGAGAACCACGCCGGCCGGACGTTTCTCGACGAAGGCGCGGGCCCGCTCGGCCGAGTCCTCGCCGGCTTCGGTAATGACGGCGAGAGCGGTTACGAAGGCTGCCGCGCCGGCCGCGCCGTGGGCACGTACCTCCACGGCCCCCTCCTCCCACGCAACCCATGGCTCGCCGACTGGCTGCTGGCCCAGGCCGTCACCCACCGCACCGGCAAAGCGCCGGCCTTCGAACCGCTCGCGGACGACCTGGAAGCCGCCGCCCACGAGGTCTCGGCAGCCCGAGCGTACGCCCGCGGCGGCCGCTACTGATCTTGCCGAGTGCACGATGAGCCGTCTGGACTCGCTCTGGGGCTCGATCCTCGACGACCTATCGTTCGACGTTGTCCAGCACGTTGTCACGCTTGTACTTAGGGTCTCATCCGCCTCAGGCGAGACACGGCATCAACTCGAGGTACGTGGGCTAACCGAGCTTCGCTTCTTCAGCGCGATCCCGACCCCTTGGAGGTACGCCGAGGTGACTGAAATTCATGCGTCCAAAGTAGGTGATGGCCAGGTCAAGCTTGAGATGGTTCTTTGGTCCGAGGACGCGAGTCTGAGCATCTCCGGGGATGCGCTCAGCCTTGACGGCGAACCTCTTGACGCCGCAGCCGACATGCGCGGCTGCGGCTCACTCAGGCTGTCCTTCAGCGGCTCTCCCTCGCAAGTCGTCATGGCCCGCGAAGCGGGCCGGACTTGCGAGGGCTCAGCGGGCCCAGAGCGCGCCTAGATAGACCGCCGGGTCACCTGGGTTCCAGCGCTGGAGGAAGCGTTGGATCGGTGGGTGCAGGGCGATGTCGTCGAGCTCGTCCGGCGTGAACAGGCGGTGGCCTCGGACGGCGGCGTCGCTCGAGGTGACGGTCTCCAGCGAGCGGCCGCTCAGGTCGCCCGCGAAGATGATGTGGACGACGTGCTTGGCGGCGAAGCTCCGCACCGGCGAGATCGAGTCCACGATCGCAACCGGCCCTTCGACGGACGGCTCGCGATCGATGCCCAGCTCCTCGGCCAGCTCGCGGTAGAGCGCGTCCACGAGGCTCTCCCCCGAGTTGACGCCGCCGCCGGGCAGGAGCCAATGCTCACGCTGGCCCTCCTTCTCGTGCCTGCAGAGGAGCATGCTCTCGCGCCAGCGCAGGATCGCCGACACGCGGATGCGGGGCTCGCTCACGCCGTACGGCTCGAGGATCCGAAGCCGCGGACGCCGCGCTCGCTCTCCGGCAGCTCGTCCACCTCGACCAGCTCCAGCCCGGGCAACGGTAGAACGACGAGCTGGGCGATCCGCATCCCAGGCTCGACCACGAAGGTCTCGGCCGTGTCGGTGTTGAGCAGCACAACGCGAATCTCACCGCGATAGCCCGAATCGATCAAGCCCGGCGCGTTGACGACGGACAGCCCATGGCGTGCGGCGAGGCCCGAGCGGGGCTGCACGAAGCCCGCGTAACCGTCCGGGATCGCAACTGCGAGCCCGGTGCCCACGACTGCGCGCTCGCCGGGCGCGAGCTCATGGCGGTCGCACGCCGCCAGGTCGAGCCCTGCGTCGCCTGAGTACGCGCGCTCGGGCAGGACGGCGTCCTCGCGCAGCCGCCGCACCGGCAGGTCGATCATGCGCGAGAGCGGAGGGACACTTCTTGCGGTTCGGCGATCAGGTAACGCGCGAAGCGGCGCACCTCTCGCCGCGGCAGTCGGGCGCGGATGAAGACGCCCTCGGCGAGATCCGACCGCTCGTCGACCGGCGCGCCGAGCTCGTACAGCTCAGCCAGCCTGGCACCTTCGCCGTGGGGAATCAGCAGGCGCACCGGCTCGAACCGCTCCGCGAACCGGTCGGCGATCCGGCGTCGCAGCTCGTCCAGCCCCTCCCCGGTCCGCGCGGAGACCTGTAGCGCGTCCGGGAAGCGGTTCGCCAGCCGGCGGCGCGTCAGGGCGTCAACCGCGTCGATCTTGTTCAGCACGAGCTCGACCGGCAGCTCGGCGGCGCCGATCTCACCCAGCACGCCCTCCACCGCGTTCAACATCTCGTCCAACCTCTCCTCCGCAGCGGACGCGTCCGCGACGTGCAGGACGAGATCGGCGACGAGCGTCTCCTCGAGCGTCGCAGCGAAGCCCTCGACGAGCTGGTGAGGCAGGCGGCGGATGAAGCCGACGGTGTCGGTCACGAGGTAGCGCCGGCCGTCGACTTCGAAGCCGCGCGTGGTCGGGTCGAGCGTCTCGAAGAGCCGATCGTCAACCGAGACCGCGGCGCCGGTGAGGGCGTTCAACAGCGTCGACTTGCCCACGTTCGTGTACCCGGCGAGCGCGATCGTTGGTGTCTCCGACCGACGCCGCGACTTGCGCCGCGTGGCGCGCTGCTGCCCGAGGCTGCGGAGACGGCGCCGGAGGAGCGTGATCCGGCGGCGAGCGAGGCGCCGGTCGGTCTCGAGCTGCGACTCGCCGGGCCCGCGCGTCCCAACGCCGCCGCCGAGCCGCTCGAGGTGCTGCCAAAGGCCGCGCATGCGCGGCAGGTTGTACTCGAGCTGCGCGAGCTCGACCTGGAGCTTGCCCTCGGCGCTGACGGCGTGCTGCGCGAAGATGTCCAGGATCAGCTGCGTCCGGTCGACGACGCGCGCCTGGAGCGCGTTCTCGAGCGCCCGCTGCTGCACTGGCGTCAGCTCGTCGTCGACGAGCAGCACCTCAGCCTCCGAATCGGGATAGGTCTCCTTCAGCTCTGCGAGCTTGCCCTTGCCCACGTAGGTGCGCGGATCCGGCCGCGCCCGATGCTGGACGAGGCTTCGGGCCGGCTCGACGCGCGCCGTGCGTGCAAGCTCTTCCAGCTCCGCCAGCTCGTCCGCCGGCGACACTCCCTGAGCGAGGACGGCGATGACGAACCCGCGCTCGGGCTCGGCGCCCGGAGCCGGGTCGGGCTGGTGTGCCGTCACGTTTCTAGTATGCCCGCTCTGAGGGAGGTTTCCACGCGCCGGACGGCCTCCTCGAGCTGCTCGTCCGGGACCGTCAGCGAGATCCGGAAATAGCCCTCCCCGCTCGGCCCGTAAGCCGGTCCTGGCGAGACGATCACGGCGGCCTCCTCGAGCACGAGCTCCGCGAACGAGGCCGAGGTGTGGCCCTCCGGAACGCGCACCCAGAAGTACGGAGTGGCGCGAGGGGGTTCGACGTGGAGCCCGATCGCCGCCAGCGCCTCGGCCACGAGATCCCGTCGCCGCCGGTACACCTCCGACATCTCGCGGGGAAAGTCGCGGGCCTCGGTCAGGGCTGCCACCGTCGCCCGCTGCACCGCCTCGAACATCCCGGAGTCGAGGTTCGTCTTCAGGTGCCGGTAGCTCTCGACGACGTCGGCGTTGCCGGCCACGACGCCCGACCGCCAGCCGGTCATGTTCCAGCCCTTCGAGAGCGAGAAGATCTCGATCCCGACCTCCTTCGCGCCCGGGGTCTCGAGGAAGCTCGGCGCGCGGTAGCCGTCGAAGCAGATCTCGGAATACGCGTTGTCGTGGACGACGACCAGGTCGTGTGTGCAGGCGAGCTCGACCGCCCGCTCGAAGTAACCGGGCTCGACGACCGCGCCGGTCGGGTTGTTCGGGTAGTTGAGGAAGAGCAGATTGGCGCGCTCTGCGACCTTTGCCGAGATGGCGTCGAGGTCGGGCAGGAAGCCGTTCGCCTCCTCGAGCGGGAGGTAGTGCACCTCCGCGCCGGCGAACACCGGGCCTGAGGTGTACGGCGGGTAGCCCGGATCCGGCGAGAGGCAGACGTCCCCCGGGTCGAGGAGCGCCAGGCAGACGTGCGCGACCGCTTCCTTGCCGCCGAGCGCAGGGACGATCTCGGATCCGGAATCGAGCTCGACGCCGAACCGGTCTCGGTAGAACCCGGCGACCGTTTCGCGGAACTCCTCCGAGCCGTGGTTCGTTGGGTACCGGTGCGTTGCGGGATCGCGCGCCGCTTGGCCCAGTGCGGCCACGACCGGCTCCGGTGTCGGCAGGTCGGGATCGCCGATACCGAGACTGATCACGTCGATCCCCTGGCGCCGCTTCTCGGCGATCTTGCGCTCGAGCTCCGCGAAGAGGTACGGCGGGACGGCGTCGAGGCGGCGGGCGAATTTCACAACGCGAAGTCTTCCGCGAGCTCGACCGAGCAGATCTCCTCCGCAGGGCCTGTGAGCGTTGCGCGGCCGCCGCTCAGCTCCACTCGCAGGTCGCCGCCCGCGAGGTGCACGGTGACCGGGCTCTCGCACCAGCCGCGCGCCACTGCCGCGGCCGAGGCGGCGACCGAGCTCGTGCCGGACGAGAGCGTCTCCCCCGCCCCGCGCTCCCAGACGCCGACCGTCAGCTCGTGCGGCCCGTCGACGCGGACGAGTTGGACGTTCGTCCGCTCCGGGAAGCGCTCGTGGTTTTCGACCAGCGGACCGAGGCGGAGCAGCTCGTCGCGGTCCGGATTGCGCCTGATGACGGCGTGCGGGTTTCCGACGGAGACCGGTATCAGGTCGACCTTCTCGCCCGCCACCTCGAGCGTCTCCGGCTGACCGACCTCGACCTCGCCGACGTCGAGCTCGACGTCGCGCCCACGCACCTGCGCAGCCACCTCGCGCGGCCCGATGCGCACGCGCACGGCCTCCTCTCCGCTCCGCCGGGCCAGCCAGCGGGCGGCGATCCGCGTGCCGTTGCCGGAGAGCTCAGCCGTCGAGCCGTCGGGATTCCAGATCACGAGCTCGGCCTCCGCGCCGTTCGCCGAGACGACCTCGAGGATCCCGTCGGAGCCCACGCCGAAGTGGTAGTCGCAGAGCCTCTGGACGCGGTCAGGCGTCAGCGGGACGTCCAGCTCCGCCCGCTCCACGAGCAGGTAGTCGTTCCCGAGACCGTGCCATTTCGAGAATCGCATCCGCGAGCTCGCCCGGGGGGCGGTCGGCGCTCAGGCTAACAACGCCCGGAATCCGGCGCAGCCAGCGGAGCTGGTAGACGGCATAGCGGCGGGTACGCAGGATCACCGCCTCGAGCGCCTGCTCGCGCGGCAGCTCGGCGATCTCCCGCAGGCCGTGGATGTGACGCGCGGTCGCGGAGATCGGGCCGGCAAGGGCGCGACGCACCTCCTCTTCCACCCCACGCTCGAACATCTCGCGCGTGCGCGCCTCGATCCGGCGGCGCAGCTCCTCGCGCTCCAGGACGAGGCCGACGATCAGCGTCGGGTGGCGCGTCTCGCCGGCCCAGAGCCGGTCTTCGGAGGGCCGGAGCGACGACCCGGCCTCGACGAGCTCCAGCGCGCGCACGACGCGGCGGCGGTCGTTCGGGTGCACCGCCGCGGCGGCGCCGGGATCGCGTTCGGCGAGGAGCTCGTGGGCGCGCTCACCCCCGACGCGGTCGTAGAGCTGCTCGAGCCGATCCCGCGCTCCAGGCTCGGGCGTCGGCGGTAGCTCGAGGTTCGCGAGCGCGGCGCGGAAGTAGAGGCCGGTCCCGCCGACGACGACCGGCGTGCAGCCGGCCTCCAGGATCTTGTCGATCGCCGAATGCGCCAGTTCCTGATATTCGCCGAGCGAGGCCTCGTGAGCGAGCTCCCAAATCCCGACGAGGCGCGCCGGCGACTGGTTCGTGAGGATCGACAGGCCGCGGTAGACCTGCATCGAGTCGGCCGAGACGAGCTCGGCCGGGATTCGCTGCGCGAGTGCCTCGGCGACGGCGCTCTTCCCGGACGCCGTCGGGCCGAAGATCGCGATCACGGGAAGCGGCGCGTCGGCCTTCACACCGCAATGGTCCCGCAATTCCAGGAGGCGAGGGTCCCTTACATCGGGCTCGGGAAGGTGACGACGCTCGGGTTGCCGTCTCGCTCGACGGCCCGTACGCCGAAGATAAAGTTGTCCTTCGTGATGCCCTGGACGGTGAAGCTCGTGACGTTGCCGACGGGGATCACGTGCGACCAGTACGGCTTGTTCGTGTCGCGAACGCAGCGAGCGTGCGGATCGAGTGCTCGATGTTCGCGCTGCTGATGTCGTTCAGCATGTGCTGATGTCGTTCAGCATGTGCTGAACGTCGCTCGAGACGCCGCTACCGCTCGCCCTACTCGTCCCGAACGTCGTCGTCGTAGAGGCCGCCACCGCGCCCACGCACGCCATGGCGAGCACGACGTATCCCAGCTTTTTCATACGTCTCCTCCTCCTGCCTCGGGGATCGGGCTGCCGATCCCTTACCCATCTCGGCAGGTGGCTAATGCCGTCCGCGGAGGCGCTCGCAGATGTCCTCGAGCCGTCGCTCGTCGGCTCCGGCGCCGACGAGAAAGTCGCGAATCGTCTCGTGACGGCGCTCGAGCTCCTCGAGGGCGCCCTGCATCGTCGCGGCGGACATGACCGACAGGAGGCGCCGCTTTCGCCGCTCGGCCTCGTCGGGCGCCTCGCCGATCCAATCGGGCAGCGTTCGCGTCCAGTTCGCCTCGCTCTCCTCGTAGTCCGCGGCGATCGTCGGGATGTCAACGCCGGCGAGGCGGAGGAGAAACGCCGCCACGAGCCCCGTCCGGTCGACGCCGCCGGCACAGTGGACGAGAACCGTCCCGCCGCCGGGAGCCGCGACCGCCTCCACCGCGCGGGCGAAGTTCTCCGGGAAACGCTCGAGGAAGAACAGGTAGTTACGCATCCGCCACGTGACCGGGTCGTCGACGCCCAAGAGCAGCTCGTCCACCTCGTGGATGCTGTCCGCGTCGAGCAGCGGCACACGCACGAGCTCGAGGGGCGGGTCGTACGGAGGGTCCTCGTGGCGCAGGTCGACGATGCGGCGCACGCCGTAGGCCTCGACCGCCCGCCAGCCGGACTCGGAGAGCAGCGAGACGTCGTCGGCGCGCACGACGACGCCGAAGCGTGTCTCGCCGCCGCCGTCGGTTGGAAGGCCGCCGAGGTCGCGGACGTTGCAGCAGCCGTCCCAGGCGAGCGTTCTAGTCACGCAACCGGGCTCTTGCACTTGCGAGCTCTTCGTCCGTCACCCCCGCCTGGCGAAGGTACTCCTCGACGCCCCCGTAACGCCGCTCGAGCTCCTTGAAGACGCCGAGAATCGACTCCGCCGGCGTCTGGGCGATCCGGCGCAGGCGCTCGAGCTCCTCCTCGGAATCCGCGGCTGCGAACCAGCCCTCGTGCCGCGGCCGCAGCCGCTCCTCGCTCAGCGCGTAGTCGGCCGCGATCTCGGCTTCGGGCACGCCGGCGAGGTGGAGCAGGAACGCGACCAGCAGCCCCGTCCGGTCCTTGCCGCCGACGCAATGGACGACGACCCCGCCCTCCGGTGCGTTCGCCACCGCCCTGATCCCCGCGGCGACGTTGTCCCGGAAGCGCTCGAGGAAGATCAGGTAGGCGTCGCGCGTCGAGGTGGGCACATCCGGCGCGGCCGCGGTCGCTGCCTCGAGCTCGGCTCCGATCTCCTCCCACTCCTGCTCGCTCGCCTCCATGAAGGGGACGTGGCGAACCTCGACGGGGAGCTCGGCGGGCGGGTCGTCCTCGCGCTCGTGATCGCCCCGGAGGTCGACGACCGTCCGCACGCCGTAGCCGACGAGCGCGGCCCAGCCGGCGTCGCTCAGCTGGCTGACGCTGTCGGCGCGGACCACGGCGCGGTAGGCAGTCTCGCCGCCGTCCCGCGTGCGGTGGCCGCCGAGGTCGCGGACGTTGAGGCAGCCGTCCCAGACGAGGTCGCGACTACGCTGCAACTGCGGCCAGCTCGACGCCGCGGAGCGTCGTCGATGTCGCGTCCTCGATCCGCACCTGCACGAGCTCGCCGGGAGCAGCCCCACCCGCGAAGTTGACGGTCGTGTTGCGGCGCGTGCGGCCGCGCCGGAGCGCGGCGTCGGTGCGGCTCGGCCCTTCCACGAGCACCTCCTCGACGCGGCCGACCCGCTCGCGGTTGCGCTCCGCCGCGACACGTTGAACCGTTTCGACCAGGCGCTCGATCCGCTCACGCTTGACCTCCTCCGGGACCTGGTCCGGCAGCGACGCCGCCTCGGTCCCGGCGCGCGGCGAGTAGACGAACGTGAACGCTCCGTCGTAGCGAACCTCCTCGACGGCGCTCAGCGTCTCCTCGAACTCGCCCTCCGTCTCGCCCGGGAAGCCGACGATCAGGTCGGTCGTCAGCGCCAGATCCGGGATCGCCGCTCGGAGCTCCTCGACGAGCCGGAGGTAGCGCTCGCGCGAGTACGTCCGCCGCATCGCCTTCAGGACGCGGGTCGAGCCGGACTGGAGCGGCAGATGGGCGTGCTCGCAGACAGAGGGGCACTCGGCCATCGCCGCGATGACCGGCGCGCGGAAGTCCTTCGGGTGCGGGCTGGTGAAGCGGACGCGCTCGATGCCGTCGACCGCGTCCACGGCGCGGAGGAGCTCGGCGAAGTCGCTGCCGACGTCGCGGCCGTAGGAGTTCACGTTCTGGCCGAGGAGCGTCACCTCACGCACGCCCTCGCGCGCGAGCTGGGTCACCTCCGAGAGGATCTCGCCCGGGCGGCGGGAGACCTCCTTCCCGCGGACCGCGGGGACGATGCAGTAGGCGCAGACCGAGTTGCAGCCCATCGAGACCTGCACCCACGCCTGGAACCGGCGCTCGCGATGTGTCGGCAGGCGTCCGGCGAACGTCCGCTCCTCGCCGGTGCCGAACGCTCCTCGCGCCACGCCCTCGCCGCCGGCGCCGAGCCACTCGCCGAGGTGCGCGATCGAACCGGGCCCGAAGGCGACGTCGACGAACGGGTAGAGGTCGAAGATCCGCTCGCGCTGCGCCTCGGCGTAGCAGCCGCCGACCGCGATTACCCGCTCCGCGTCGCGATCCTTGAGCACGCGCGCGTTGCCGAGATGGGCCGCGAGCCGCGTGTCCGGCTTCTCGCGGATCGTGCAGGTGTTGAAGACCAGGACGTCCGCGTCTTCCTGGGAGGCCGCCTCACCGAGCCCGAGCTCCTCGAGCAGGCCCTTGATCCGCTCCGAGTCGTGCGCGTTCATCTGGCAGCCGAAGGTCGTGACGTGATAGCGCTTCACGGCCCGGAACTGTAGCGCCGTCCCGCATCTAGACAGCTTCGGCGGAACGTGTCAGGCTTGTTTCGTCGTCAGTAGGACCAGGGGAGGCAGGATGCGCCTGCGTGTCAGGACGCTACCTGCGGCGCTAGCGGCGGTAATCGGAGTGACGTTGGCGACGGCCGCGCCCGGCTGGGCGGCCGTGCCACTGGCCGTCGTAGGGGCGGCTACCCCGACAAACGTTCCACCGGGCGGACAGACGCTCCTCACCGCGACCGTGACCCCGGCCGATACCCCGCCCAGCACGGGCATCCTGGCGACCGTCAACGTCAGCTCGATTGGCGGCCCGCCGTCGCTGCTGCTGCACGACGACGGCACGACCGGCGACGTGACGCCAGGGGACAACGTCTTCAGCGCTCTCGTGACGATCGGGGCAGCCACGCCCTCCGGCCTGAAGATGCTTCCCGTCACCGTCTCGGACGCGCAGGCGCGGACGGCGACCACCAAGATCACGCTGACGATCGCAGGCGGGCCTACGCTCGTCATCAGCCAGGTCTACGGAGGCGGCGGCAACACCGGCGCCCCGTACGCGAACGACTACGTGGAAATCTTCAACCGCGGCCCCTCGACGGTGTCCCTCGCCGGCCTCTCGCTCCAGTACACGAGTGCGACCGGAACGGGGAACTTCGGCGCCACCTCGACACAGCTGACGGAGCTGAGCGGGGACGTTGCGCCGGGGCAGTACTGGCTCGTCCAGGAGGCCGGCGGGACGACCGGGTCCCCCTTGCCTCTGCCCGACGTCCTCGACTCGACTCCGATCAACATGAGCGCCTCGGGAGGCAAGGTCGCGCTCGTCACCGGGACGGCCTCGCTGGGCTGCAACGGCGGCTCGGCTCCCTGTAACTCCGCCGCGATCACGCGGATCCTCGACCTGGTCGGCTACGACGGGGCCAACTTCTACGAGGGCCCGGGGCCGGCGCCTGCCCTCTCGAACACGACCGCCGCCCTGCGCGTGGACGCGGGCTGCACGGACACGGACGACAACTCGGCCGACTTCGTCGACGGAAGCCCGGCGCCGCGCAACTCGCTGGCGCTCCTCAACTTCTGCGGCGACCAGCCGCCCTCCGTGACCTCGCGCTCGCCGGTCAACGGCGCCAGCGGCGTCCCTGTCGACGCAGTCATCGGCGTCGGCTTCAGCGAGGCGGTCGACGTGACCGGAAGCTGGTTCTCGATCTCCTGCTCCCTCAGCGGCACGCACACCGCGAGTGCGAGCGGCGGCCCGATCACCTTCACGCTCGACCCCGATGCCGACTTCGCGTCCAACGAGAACTGCACCGTCACCGTCTTCGCGGCCAACGTCGCAGACCAGGACACGAACGACCCGCCCGACACGATGACCGTCGACGACTCCTGGAGCTTCACCACGACCGCGCCGCCGATAGCGATCCACGCCATCCAGGGCTCAACTCACATCTCGCCGTACCTGGGCCAGACGGTGACGACGCTCGGGATCGTCACTGCCCTTGGCGCGAACGGGTTCTGGATGCAGGATCCGAGCCCAGACGAGAGCCCTGCGACGTCCGAGGGCATCTTCGTCTTCACCTCCTCCGCGCCGAGCTCGGTGGTTGTCGGCGACGCTGTCCGCATCGGCGGACAGGTGCGGGAGTTCCGCGCGGGCGGTGCCGGGAGCGCGAACCTGACGACGACCGAGCTCGCCCTGCCGACCGTCACCGTCCTCTCGCACGGGAACCCGCTTCCGCCTGCGACGGTGGTCGGCAGCGGCGGGAGGATTCCGCCCGGCGAGGTGATCGAGGACGACGCGACTGGTGACGTCGAGACCAGCGGCATCTTCGACCCCGAGACTGACGGGATCGACTTCTGGGAGAGCATGGAGGGGATGCTCGTCCAGCTCGACAACGCCGTGGCGGTCGGGCCGACGAGCGCCTTCGGCGAGACCCCGGTCGTAGGCGACGACGGCGCGAACGCGTCCCTGCGCACGGCGCGCGGCGGGCTCGTGATCGGGCCGACCGACTTCAACCCGGAGCGCCTCCTGCTCGACGACCAGCTCGTCCCGGGCCTGCCGGCGATGAACGTCGGTGACCACTACGTGGGCCCGCTCAGCGGTGTGCTCGACTACAGCTTCGGCAACTTCAAGCTCGAGCTCACCTCGATGCCGGCGGTGGTGCACGACGGCGTCTCGCCCGAGAGCACCACGGCGGCGGGGAGCGGCGAGGTCTCGATCGGCACGTTCAACGTCGAGAACCTCGACCCGACCGACCCGCCCGAGAAGTTCGCTCGGCTGGCGGGGATCCTGGTCAACAACCTGAGGTCACCCGACATCCTCAGCGTCGAGGAGGTGCAGGACAACAGCGGGCCGGATGACGACGGTGTGGTGGACGCCGACGTGACGCTCGACACGTTCGTCTCGGCGGTCCAGTCTGCGGGCGGGCCGGCCTACGACTACCGGCAGATCAACCCCGTCAACGACACCGACGGTGGCGAGCCCGGAGGGAACATTCGCCAGGTCTTCTTGTTCCGGAGCGACCGCGGCCTGTCCTTTGTCGACCGCTCCGGCGGCGACTCGACCACGCCGACGACGGTCGTCAATGGGCCGAGTGGCGCAGAGCTCTCGGCCAGCCCGGGACGGATCGATCCCACGAACGGTGCCTTCACTATGAGCCGGAAGCCCCTGGCAGGCGAGTTCCTCTTCCACGGCCACCACCTGTTCGTGATCGCGAACCACTTCAACTCGAAAGGCGGCGACGAGCCGCTCATGGGCCACCACCAGCCACCGGCTCGCAGCTCCGAGGTCCAGCGGCACGGCCAGGCCCAGGTCGTGCACGACTTTGTGCAGTCGATTCTGAGCGTTGACCCGACCGCGAACGTCGCCGTCGCCGGCGACCTCAACGACTTCGAGTTCTCGGACGCGGTTTCGACGCTGAAAGCGGGCGTGCTCAACGACCTGATCGAGAGCCTGCCGCAGAACCAGCGCTACAGCTACGTCTTCGAGGGCAACTCGCAGACGCTCGACCATGTGCTCGTGAGCGACGCGCTGTTCGCGCGCCCCTTCGTCTACGACGTCGTGCACGTGAACTCAGAGTTCGCCGACCAGGCGTCCGACCACGACCCGTCGGTGGCGCGCATCACGCTCAACGACGCGCCGACGGCCGGCGCCGGGGGGCCGTACGCGGTCGCCGAGGGCAGTTCGGTCAGCCTGTCCGCCACCGGATCGGATCCGGAGGGCGGCCCGCTGACGTTCGCCTGGGATCTCGACGGAGACGGCATCTTCGAGACCTCGGGCCAGTCCGTTGCCTTCACCGGGCTCGACGGGCCTGCCAGCGCGAGTGTGAGCGTGCGCGTAACCGACGACGGCGGCCTCTCGGACATCGCACAGGCGACCGTGAACGTCACCAATGTCCCGCCCACGATCACCTCTCTCACGGCGGCTCCCTCGGAGACGTTCACGGGTCAGGACGTGACGTTCACCGGCGCGGCGGCCGACCCGTCAAGTCCCGACACGGCGGCCGGCTTCACCTGGGCGTTCGACACCGGCTCGGGCTTCGGCGCATTCGGAGGAAATCCGTTCGTGACGTCGTTCGCCTCGTGCGGCACGTACAGCGTCGTCGCGAAGGCCAGGGACAAGGACGACGGCGTCTCGGCGCCGTTCTCGTCGCCACCGGTTCACGTCTACGGCGGGAGCGTCCGCCCGCCGCTCAATGCCGACGAGGTCAACGTCGTCCAGGCAGGACAGGTGGTGCCGGTCAGGATCACGGTCGGCTGCAACGGCTTCATCGGCGGACTGCATCCCCTCATCTCGATCCGGGCCGGCGACTACGACCCGAACGTCGACCCCGGCGACCCCAGCTACGAGGTCGGCGAGAACGCGGGATCCGCGGACACGGACGGCGTGATGCGCGAGGCGGGCGAGCAGTACATCTACAACCTCCTCGTGCCGAGGGCGCCGGCGGGCACGATCTTTACGGTCCTCGTCCGTCCGTTCGGGGGCACCAGCCCCACCCTCCATGCGCTCTTGAGGATCAGGAGGTAGCTACTTCGCGAAGTCGACCGCGCGGCTCTCGCGGATGACCGTGACCTTGATCTGGCCCGGGTACTCGAGCTGGTCCTCGACCTCGCGGGCGATTTCGTGCGATAGGAGCACGGCGCCGTCGTCGTCGACTTCCTTGGGCTTGACGATCACGCGGATCTCGCGGCCCGCCTGGAGCGCGTAGACCTTCTCGACGCCTTCGTGGCGGGCGGCGACCTCCTCAAGCGCCTCGAGCCGCTTGATGTACTGCTCCAGGCTCTCGCCGCGGGCACCCGGGCGTGACGCCGAGATCGCGTCTGCGGCAATCAGGAGCACGGCCTCCACCGTCTGCGGTTCGACCTCGTGATGGTGCGCCTCGATCGCGTGCACGACCGCAGGCGACTCGCCGTACCGCCGCGCATACTGCGCCGAAAGGAGGGCGTGGGAGCCCTCCATCTCGTGTGTCAGAGCCTTGCCGATGTCGTGCAGGAGCGCCGCCCGCCGCGCGGTCTTGACGCTCGCTTCGAGCTCGGCGGCCATGATCCCCGCGAGGTGCACCACCTCGAGCGTGTGCTTGAGCACGTTCTGGCCGTAGCTCGTCCGGAAGCGGAGGCGCCCCAGGATCTTGACGAGCTCCTCGTGGATCTCTCCGCAGTTCGCCTCGAAGACGGCCTGCTCGCCGGCCTGGCGGATAACCTCCTCGATGTCGGCCTTCGACTGGTAGTACATCTCCTCGATCCGCGCCGGGTGGATGCGGCCGTCCTCGATCAGCTTCGTCAGCGTCAATTTCGCCACCTCACGGCGGATCCCGTCGAAGGACGAGAGGACGACGGCCTGTGGGGTGTCGTCGATGATCACGTCCACGCCGGTGAGGTGCTCGAGTGCCCGGATGTTGCGCCCTTCGCGGCCGATGATCCGTCCTTTCATGTCGTCCGACGGAAGCTCGATCAGCGAGACCGTCGTCTCCGAGGCGTGGTTGGCGGCGACGCGCTGGAGCGCGTCCGCGACGAGGTTTCTCGCCCGGCGCTTCGCCTCGGCCCGCGCTTCCTCCTCCGCCTGCCGGACCCGTCTGGCGAGCTCGTGGCGGATCAGCTCCTCGGAGCGCTCGAGGAGATGCGCCTTCGCCTCGTTGACCGTCATTCCGGAGATCCGCTCGAGCTCGGCGGCCTGCGATTCCCGCGCCCCCTTCAGCTCCTCCTGTAGCTCCTTCGTGTGCGTCTCCCGGTCGAAGATTCCCTGCTCACGGCGCGACATCTCTGTCAGCTTGCGGTCGATCTCCTCCTCCTTCGCGAGTACGCGCTCCTCGATCTTGAGCGTCTCCGCACGCCGCGAAGCGACCTCCTCCTCGATCTCGGCTCGCGTGCGAACGGCTTCCTCCCGCGCTTCGATCTGGCCCTCTCGCCGCATCGCCTCCGCTTCGCGGCGCGCCTCCGTGACCAGCAGTTGCCGCGTTCGGCGCGCGGCGGCCAGGCGAGACCCGGTGAAGGCGTAGAGCGAGAGGAAGGCGAGCGCGATCCCTACTCCGAGGCCGATCGCTATCCCGATGACGATGAGCATGGAGGCTCCCTACCTCGTGCCGGGCCTGGGCCCAGCTGGGACCGGTTGTCCGCGCCGGGGCGCGGTGCTCATCCGGCACCGCTGCACCGGACATGCTCGAATCGGGGCGTTTGCGAGGCGCGCGAAGCCTCGCGGGGCGGTCAGCCTACCGCCGCTCGGGTCTCGCCTCCTTCTGTGCGCTCATTTGGAAACCGTCTCTAGCTGTAGTCGAAGTCCGATTCGGAAACACGTGAGATGCAGGCAAATTGTCGAATGAAGCGTCTCTTATCCTAGCGGGGGCGACGGCTCATGTGCAACGGCAACTTCCGCGGCCAGTTCGACGACCTCGCGATCGAAGCCACGGCTCGCGAGCAGTCGCGCCGTTTTCGGGCCCGCGCCGCGGCGCAAGACGATTCGCGCCGCCCGTTCACGCTCTGGCTCGAGACCGGCGAGCGCGTTCTCGATCAGCTCGGCATCGACCCCTTGCCGGCGCAGGTCGAAGCTGATGGCGGCATTCCCCTTGCCGCGTTCGGCGAGCGCCCGAGCCCGCCGGCCCGCGAAACGCTCGTCGTCGATCAGGCCGACTCCGCGCAGCTCTGTGATGGTCTCCTCCAGCTCGGCGGCCTCGACGCCCGCGCGCGTGAGACGCTCGCGCAGCCCGCGCTCCGAGTAGTCACGCCGGGCGAGCGCGCGCGTGGCCGCCGCGAGCGCCTCTCCCATTACGTCTTCGACGCGACCTCGGCCGGTGCGTCTTTCTTCGGCGCCGGCTCGGCTGCGTCCTCGCTCTGCTCGCGTTGCGGCAGGAGCCTCGCCGAGACGACCTGTTCCGGCCCCGCGAGCGCCTGGATGCGCGCCAGGATCTGCTGCGCCACGTCGGGGTGCTCGCGCAGGAACGCCGTCGCGTTCTGCCGGCCCTGGCCGAGGCGCTCGTCCTCGAAGCTGAAGTGCGAGCCGGACTTCTGGACGATCTTCCGCTCGAGCGCGGCGTCGAGCACCGTGCCCTCCCAGGAGATTCCGGTGCCGTAGATGATGTCGAACTCGGCCTGCTTGAACGGCGGGGCGACCTTGTTCTTGACCACCTTCACGCGGACGCGGTTCCCGAAGGCCTCGACACCGTCCTTCAGCGTCTCGATTCGGCGGATGTCGAGCCGTACCGAGGAGTAGAACTTCAGCGCGCGGCCGCCCGGGGTCGTCTCGGGCGAGCCGAACATCACGCCGATCTTCTCGCGGAGCTGGTTGGTGAAGAGGCAGATCGTGTCGGTGCGGTTGAGCGTACCGGCGAGCTTGCGCAGCGCCTGGCTCATCAGCCGTGCCTGGAGCCCGACGTGGGAGTCGCCCATCTCGCCCTCGATCTCGGCCTTCGGCGTCAGCGCGGCGACCGAGTCCACAGCGACGACGTCCAGGGCGCCCGAGCGCACGAGCAGCTCGGCGATCTCGAGGGCCTGCTCACCGGTGTCCGGCTGCGAGACGAGCAGCTCGTCGATGTCGAGGCCGATCTTCTTCGCGTACGTGGGATCCATCGCATGCTCCGCGTCGATGAACGCGCAGATGCCGCCGCGCCGCTGGGCCTCGGCGATCACGTGGTAGACGAGCGTCGTCTTGCCGGAGGACTCCGGCCCGAAGACTTCGACGATCCGCCCACGCGGGAGCCCACCGATCCCGAGCGCGAGGTCGAGCGCGAGCGAGCCCGTCGAGATGGCGCCGATCGCGACCTGCGCCCGGTCGCTCATGCGCATCACCGATCCCTTGCCGAACTGCCGCTCGATCTGGCCGAGGGCGGTGTCGAGAGCTTGCTCGCGGTCCAACGTCATCTACCTCCTAGGGGCACCGGTTCGAGAACTTCGTACTGCGCCCCGCCGGGGCGTAGCCGTGACAGGTAAACAGCCGCATCGGACGGCATGAATGGTTCCAGGTCCGGCAGCGGCGGCCGCAGCCCGGGACGCTCGCGGAAGCGCAGGACGGTCACGTGCGGAAGCCACTCCCGGCGTTCCGGCTCGTAGACGCGGAGCGCCTCCAGCCTCCCGTGCAGGTCGCGTGCCAGCGCCTGGGCGCGACCGGCCTCGTCGTCGAGCGCGAGCATCCCCACGCTGCGCGTCTCGCGGTAGCGCCGCACGCTGAGGAGCGGCCGCTCCGCCGTGTCGGCTGCCTCGCGCAGGGCCGCGACGATTCCGCTGAGCTCGTCCTGCGGCCGGTGCCCGAGGAAGGCCAGCGTGACGTGCAGGTGGTCCGGCGTGAGAATCCGGACGCGCGGCACGCCCCCAAACGCGTTGCACTGCCAGCGCGCGAGCCCGTCAACGGTCTTGTCGGGGAGCCGCAGGGCACAGAAGAGGCGAATCCGCTCACGGCCCTCGACGGTACCAGCCGCGGTCACGGGTCTTTGTGACGATTCTGTGCCAGAAGCGTGCGCACCAGGTGGAGCGCCGCTGCCGTGGCGCGGCCCCGCACGGCGGCACGGTCGCCCGGCAACCTCAGCTCCCGCCCACTCCCCGCATCCGGTGTCTCCGCATGCAGGAAGACGAGCCCCACGGGCTTTTCCGGCGTGCCACCCCCAGGTCCGGCGACCCCCGTCACGGCGACCGCGACGTCCGCTCCGAGGCGCTCGCGGGCGCCTCGGGCCAACGCGGCGGCGACCTCGGCCGACACGGCGCCGTGCCGCTCGAGCAGCTCGGTCGGCACGCCCAGCTCGCCGCGCTTCAGATCGTCGGCGTAGGCCACGACGCCGCCGCGGAAGACGTCGCTCGACCCCGGCACCGAGGTGAGGCGCGCCGCGACGAGGCCTCCCGTGCACGACTCGGCTGCGGCCAGCGTCAGGCCGCGCTCCCGACACGCTTCGAGAACGAGCTCCTCGACCGGCCGCTCGTCCTCCGCGAAGAGATGCTCGCCGAGCTGCCCCCGCAAGGAGGACGCGAGCCCTTCCGCCCGCTCGCGGCCCTGCTCGTCCACGACCAGGTCGACGTGGATCTCGAAGTCGCGGGCGCAGATCGTCGCGCTGACGCCCTCCCCGTCTCCCCCGGCGTCCGCGAGCGCCTTCGCAACCATCGACTCACTCGCGCCGTAGAAACGAAGCACGCGCCGTTCGGGCACCTGCGCGCGCGCCAACACGGCTCGCACCGGACCAGACTCGAGCGCCGGCTCCCACAGCCGCCGCAGCTCCGGAGGCGGCCCGGGCAGGATCACGACCGCGCAAGCGCCCGTCTCCAGTACGAGCCCCGGAGCCGTGCCGGCGATGCCGATGACCAACGCGCCCTCCGGAAGGGTCGCCTGCTTGCGGACGCCCTCCGCGAAGTCGGCATAGGGCCGCCGGAGCCGCTCGGCGATCGCGCGCGAGAAGCGCTCGATCTCGGCCTCCAGCTCCTGGTCCACGACCAGTGCGCGGCCGGCAGCCCGGGCGGCGAGCTCGACGGTGCGGTCGTCGTGTGTCGGGCCGAGGCCGCCGGACACGACGCAGAGATCGGCCTCGAAGCCCTCGCGGAGCGCCGCCTCCAGCTCTGCAGGCTCGTCTCCGACGACCGTGATTCGAGCCGGCTCGACGCCCAGGCGCAGGAGCTCCGCCGCCAGGAACGGCCCGTTCCGGTCGGTGCGGTCGCCCCGGACGAGCTCGCTGCCGGTGACGACGACGACCCCGCGCGGGCGCGTCAAGCGGTGTTCGACGCCGGGACGATCCCGCGCCGCGTGACCAGCACGATCGCGGAGCTCCCGCCACCCGGGATCGTGACGAGATGCCCGTTGAGGCTGGCCCTGACGTTTCCGGGGTTGCCGAAGTTGATCCAGAGGCGGCGGGCCTTGAAGAACATGCCGCCGTGACCGGGCTCGATCGTGCCGGTGAAGAGGGTCCGGCCGCTCGAGGAGTAGTTCCGGACGTCCATCCAGCAGTTGCCGCGAGCCGCGACGACGAAGAACCGGAACTTCGCCGGAGGCGCGGGCTTCCGCGACGCGTGCCTGCGAGTGTGCGTCGCCGGCGGTTTCGGCGTGACGCCGTTCGTGCTGAGGTTGGGAATGCGCGGCTCGGTGCTGTCGCTGCTGAACTTGAAGGCCGCGATCACGAGCGCGCAGAGCACTCCGATCCCGGCGAGCGCCAGCACCACGCCGCGTCGCTCTAGCCGCCGGTGTCGCGGTTGGACTCGCGAGCTCCGGCGGGCGACGACCGGCTCGCGGAACTCGTCGTCGCCGACAGCGTAGCGGGAGTTGTACTCGTCGACGTAGAGCTGGCCGTCGAGCCCGAGGTAGTCCGCGTACGTGCGCAGGAAGCCCTTGACATACGTCTGGGCCGGCATGGCGTCGAAGCTCTCTTCCTCGAGCGCCTGCAGGTAGCGAGCCCGGATCTTCGTTGCCTGCTCGACCTCGCTCAGGTCGAGCTGCTGGCGATTGCGCGCCTCGCGCAGGCTTGTGCCGATCTCAAACACGGGAGACCTCGATTGTAGAACCGATCAGCCCAAGTAGGTCAGCAGCTCGTAGAAACCCAAAGCCAAGGCCGCCGCGAGCCCCACGCAGAGCGACAGGAAGCCCACTCCCCTCCCCAGCCGCGCCGTTCCGCGGCCTCCGGCCCGTCCGAGCGTGCGGTCGAGGTTGCGCCGTGCCCGGCGCGCGAGCACGAGCGCCGCGAGCCCGAGAACGGCCGAGGCGCAGGTGGCCGCCGTCGCCTGGACGAGCGAGACGCGCGCGAGCTCGTGCGCGGCGACGAACCCCGCGACCGGCGCTACTGCTTCTGGTAAGGGCGTCCAACCGCTGCTGGAGGGATCGTCCTGCCGATGACGCCGGCGACGGCGATCAGCGTCAGGACATAGGGAAGCGTCTGGAACAGCGTCGCGGCCGAGTCCGAGTAGACCGGCAGCCGGAACGCGAGGGCCGTCGAGAAGCCGAACAGGAGCGCCGCGCCGAACGCGCCGAACGGCCGCCAGTTGCCGAAGATCAGCGCGGCGAGCGCGATGAACCCGCGTCCCGCCGTCATGTTCTCGTTGAAGGTGCCGACGAAGCCGACGGACAGGAAGGCGCCGCCGAGGGCGGCGAGCATGCCCGACATGATTACGGCGCCGTAGCGCACCGCGTAGACGTCGATGCCGACGGTGTCGGCCGCTCGGGGATGCTCGCCGCACGCCCGGATGCGGAGCCCGATCGGCGTCTTGAACATGACGACGTACGAGGTCGGGACGAGGGCGATCGCGACCCAGATCAGCAGGTTGAGGCTCCCGAACGCGGGCCCGATGAACGACTGGTCCTTCACCCACGGGATGTTCAGCTCGGGGATGCGCGAGATGTTCGCCGGGATGTTGCCGCCGTGGTAGAGCTGGAAGAAGAAGTAGCCCGTGAGACCGAGCGCGAGGAAGTTGATCGCCATGCCGCCGACGATCTGATCGGCGCGCAGGTGGATCGCGAAGAACGCGTGGACGAGCGCCAGGAGCGCCCCGGAGAGCACCGCGATCAGGATCCCGAGGAACCACGACCCAGTCTTGTCCGCGCCGTAGATGCCGAAGAACGCCCCGGTCAGCATCATGCCCTCGAGCGCCACGTTCACCACGCCGCTCCGCTCCGAGAACATGCCTCCGATCGCGCCGAAGGTGAGCGGCGTGGCGAAGACGAGCATCGAGGCGATCAGGGAGGCGCTGAAGACCTGGTCGAGGTTGCTCGTGCTCGATTGGAGCGCGGCGACCGCGAGCCCTGCTCCCAGCACGCCTGCTGCGACCGCGCCCCAGCCGACCCTGCCCGCGCCCCGCGAGACCGCCCAGACGCCGGCCGCCGCCGCGAGCACGCCCACCAGCACCGGCCAGATGACGCTCCGGAGCGTGAAGGGCGGGATCGCGAGCCAGCAGGCGAGCACGCCGAGCACGATCCCGGCGATGCCGACGGACGTGGCCTCGCCCAGGCGCGAGCGCCGCAGCCGTTCCGCGTAGGCCGCCGCGGTCGTCATGCCGAGGTCACGGGCCGGCGGGCGCGCCTCAGCTTCCGCCGCGCGTTCCAGAGGTACAGGATCAGGACGTCCGCGCCCACGAAGAGGACGACGAGGCCCTGGATGATCAGCGTGAGGTTCCCGGTGAGCTGGGCCGGAATCTCGCTCGAACTGAGTCCGTGCGTCGTCCCGTACAGCAACGCCCCGAAGAGGAGCGCGGCCAGGCCCGTGCCGACGGCCGTGTTCCGGCCCAGCAGCGCCACCGCGATCCCGAGGAACCCGATCGAGGAGCCGTAGACGTCGAGCGTTCCGAAGCCGATCGCGTTGAAGGGCCCGAGCATGTCCATCCCGCCGGCGAGCCCTGCGAACGCGCCCGAGATCGCCATCGCGCGAACGTAGTTCTTCCTGACGTTGATGCCCCCGTAGGCGGCGGCGTCCGGGTTGAACCCGACCGCGCGAACCTCGTAGCCGAGCGTCGTCCGGTTCAGCACGGCCCAGAAAACGACCAGCGCCACAAGGGCGGCAAAGAAGCCGACGTGGACCCCTCCCAGCGTCGGGTCGCCCCAGAAGTACGGGATGACTGCGCTCGAGTCGATCTTGTCGGAGATCGGTGCGCTCGGCTGAGAGCCCTGCAGGGGACCGCCCTGGCCGAACGCCCACCCGCCGATGTAGATCGCGATCCAGTTGAGCATGATCGTCGAGATCACCTCGTGGGCACCGACCGCCGCCTTCAGGAAGCCCGCGATGCCGGCCCACACCGCCCCTGCGATCGTCGCGAGCAGGACCGCGAGCAGCACGTGCGCGGGCCGCGCGAGGTTCGCCATCGAGACGCCGATCCAGTTCGCGACGATCAGGCCGACGAGGTACTGCCCCTGGCCGCCGATGTTGAAGAGACCGCAGCGGAAGGCGAAGGCGACGGCGAGCCCGGTGAGGATCAGCGTGGTCATCTGCGCCAGCGTCTGCGTGAAGTTGTAGGCGGATGTGTTCGCGGTGTCCGTCGTGAGATGGCCGAACCAGTTCAGGCCCGCGCCCTGCGCGATGTCCCAGTACGTCGTCAGCGGGTTGTAGCCCGTCGCGGCCACGATCAGGCCCCCGATCAGGAACGCCACCAGTGCGGTGACGGCCGGGACGAGCAGGCCGCCCGCGCGCTGGAAGAGGTCGAACCTTGCCGCGATCGTCTCGGGCGGGGCCGCGCTCTCCGGCTCCGGCGCGCTGCCTGGGGCGACGGGCTCCATCAGGCGCTCGCCGCCGCTTCCTTGCGGCCGGCTCCCAGCATCTCCATCCCGATCTCCTCCTCGCTGACTCCTGCGGTGTGCTCGGCGACGATCCGGCCCTCGTAGATGACCAGGATCCGGTCCGCCAGTGCCATCACCTCGTCGAGCTCGAGGGAGACGAGCAGGATCGCGCGGCCCTCGTCGCGTTCCTCCACGAGCCGCCGGTGCACGTACTCGATGGCGCCGACGTCGAGCCCGCGTGTCGGCTGAGCAGCGATCAGGACACGCGGGTCGCGGTCGACCTCCCGCGCGACGACCAGCTTCTGCTGGTTGCCGCCGGAGAGCGCGCCGGCGCGGGTGAGCGGGCCACCGCCCCGCACGTCGAAGACCTTGATCAACCTCCGCGCCCGCTCGATTAGCCGCTGCGGGAAGAGCCATCCCCACTTCGAGTCCGGCGGCTTGTCGTAGTCGTGCAGCGCGACGTTCTCGGCGATGTTGAACTCGAGCACGAGCCCGCGGCGCTGGCGGTCCTCGGGGATGTGCCCCACGCCTGAGTCGAGCATTTCCTTCGCTGTGGCGTGCGCGAGCTCTCGTCCGCCGACCTTGATGCGACCGGCATGCACCCGGGTCAGGCCGGTGATCGCCTCGATCAGCTCGGACTGCCCGTTTCCGTCCACGCCGGCGAGCGCGACGATCTCACCGGCGCGCACCTGGAACGAGACGCCTCTCACCGCGGGGAGCCCGCGGCTGTCCAGCACCTCCAGGTCCGCGACCTCCATCAGCGGCTCCCCGGGCGTCGCCGGCGGCCGCTCGACCTGGAGCAGGACGTCCCGTCCGACCATCATCCGCGCGAGGGCCTCCTCGGTCGTGCCCTCGCGCGGCACGGTGTCGATCCGCTTGCCGCGGCGCAGGACTGTGATCCGGTCCGCGATCTCGAGCACCTCGTTCAGCTTGTGACTAATGAAGATCACCGAGAGCCCCTCGCGGACGAGCGTGCGCAGGATGCCGAACAGCTCCTGCGCCTCCTGCGGCGTGAGGACGGCGGTCGGCTCGTCGAGGATCAGGATGTCCGCCCGCCGGTAGAGCGCCTTCAGGATCTCGACGCGCTGCTGCTGCCCGACGGTGATCAGCTCGATCCGCGCGTCCGGGTCGATCGCGAACTTGAAGGTCTGGGAGAGGTGGCGGACGCGCTCGCGCGCGGCGTCGAAGTCGAGCAGAACGCCGGCCTGGGTCGGCTCCTGGGCGAGGACGATGTTCTCGGCGACCGTCATCACGGGGATCAGCATGAAGTGCTGGTGGACCATGCCGATCCCGTGGTCGATCGCGTCGCGGGCCGAGTGGAACGTGACCGGCTTGCCTTTCATCCTGATCTCGCCCTCGTCCGCCCGGTAGAGCCCGTAGAGGATGTTCATCAGCGTCGACTTGCCGGCGCCGTTCTCGCCGAGGAGGGCGTGGACCTCGCCACGGCCGAGGTCGAAGTCGACGTGGTCGTTCGCGACGACGCCCGGGAAGCGCTTCGTGATGCCGCGCAGCTCGAGGATCGGCGACGCTTCCACCGGCGCGATTCTAGAGCGAGGGGCGGGACTGGGCCCGCCCCTCGCTCACCACGTTAGAGGGCCGTCGGGACCTTCAGCGTGCCGTCGATGATCTGCTGCTTGTACTTGTTCATCTCGTCGATGAAGGCCTTCGGCACGGCGGGATTGATCTTCCCGACGCTCATGCCGTTGTTCTTGAGGTTGAAGTTCAAGTCCGAGCCGCCCTTGAACTTGCCCTCCTGCACCGACTTGACCGTGTCGAAGATGCCGACATCGACGCGTTTGACGCCGCTCGTCAGCACCCGTTTCGCGTCGTTGTACTGGTCTTTGTCGACCCCGATGCCCCAGATGCCGGCGTCGTCGGCCGCCTTCAGCGTGCCGAGGCCACACAGGCCGGCGACCTGGAAGAGCACCTTCGCTCCCCGCGAGATCAGGTTCTGGGCCTGCGTCTTGCACTTGTCTGCTGCCACGAAGTCCTGCGAGTAGTTGACCAGGACTTTCGTGCCGGGCACCGCCTTCTTCGCGCAAAACTGGTAGCCGGCGATCCAGATGTCGACCGGCGGGATCTTGATGCCGCCGACCGCACCGATCACCTTCTTGCCTTCCTTCTGCGCCATCTTGGCGGCGAGCACCCCGACCAGGCAGCCCGATTCGTTCGCGGCGTAGGTCAAGCCCCCGACGTTCTTGAAGAGCACGTTGCCTTTCTTGTCTGCGAACGGCGGTGCCTCGACGGGATAGTCGGTGATCGCGAAGTGAGTGTTCGGGTACCTCTTCGCGACGGTCGCCGTCGCCGGGGCAAGCAGGAACCCCGCCGAGATGACGATGTCGGCGTGGCGCCGGATCGCGGAGGTCAGGTTCGGCAGGTAGTCACTCGCCGAGTTCGACTGGAGCGCGATCGTCGTGACGTCGAGATCCGCCTTCGCCTTGTTCAGACCGTCCAGCTGCGACTCGTTGAACGACTTGTCGTTGAAGTGGCCGACGTCGCTGATGAGCGCGACGGTGATCTTCTTGCCGCCCCCCGTCGTCGTTGTGCCGCCGCCAGCGTTCTTGTTGCCGCCGCCGCCGCAGCCCGCGGCGAGCGCCAGCACCACGATCAGCGCGGCAACCAGCAGCGGCAGCCAGTGCTTTCCTCTCATGAAACCTCCTCCAGTGCCCAATAAGGTTGCGGGTGATGCTAACCCGCTCGGCCTGCAGGCGTCGCGTCAGGAGGCGTGGACGCGGTCGAGTTCGTTCTCGCCCCAAGGCGCCGTCTTGCGGCGCCGTCCAAAGAGGGCGTGACGGCTTCGCCGTCGCGCCCGGCTAATCCCGGCTTGCCAGGCCGCCCACCATGTGCCCGGCTTCCCCTTCGCCTACGAGCACGCGGCGCGGCTTGGAGCCCTCGTAGCCCGAGATGATTCCCCGCCGCTCGAGCATGTCGATCAGGCGCCCCGCGCGCGTGTAGCCGACCCGCAGCCGGCGCTGGATCAACGAGACGGACGCGGTCTGGGTTTGGACGACGATCTCGATCGCCTTCTCCAGCAGCGGGTCCTCGTCCGGGTCGAACTCGCCGTCGGCCTCGCCGATCTCCGGCTCGGGCGGCTCGAGGAGCGTCTCGTCCAGCTCCTGCTCCCGCTGACCGCGGCACTGCTCGACGATCAGCGCGATCTCCTCCTCGCTCACGTACGCGCCCTGGAGACGCTGCAGGCGCGACGTGCCGAGCGGCTTGAAGAGCATGTCGCCCTGGCCGAGCAGGCTCTCGGCTCCGGCCTGGTCGAGGACGACGCGCGAGTCGGTCTGGCTGGAGACGGCGAAGGCGATCCGGCTCGGGACATTCGCCTTGATCATCCCGGTGATCACGTCGACCGAGGGCCGCTGCGTCGCCAGGACGAGGTGGATGCCGACAGCGCGCGACTTCTGGGCCAGCCGGATGACGCAGTCCTCGACCTCCTGCGGCGAGACCATCATCAGGTCGGCGAGCTCGTCGATCACGACGAGCAGGTACGGCAGCTGCGTCTCCCCGCGCGAGCGCAAGGCCCGGTTCGCTTCCGGCAGGTTGCGCGCGCGCACGGCGGAGAGACGCTCGTAGCGGCGCTCCATCTCTGCCACAACGTTGCGCAGCACCGCGGTCGCCTCCTTCGGGCTCGAGACGACCGGAGCGAGCAGGTGCGGGATCGATTCGTAGTAGCCGAGCTCGATCCGCTTCGGGTCGATCAGGATCATCCGCACCTCGTCCGGGTTCGAGCGCAGCAGCACGGAGGTCAGGATGGTGTTGATGCAGCCGGACTTCCCCGAGCCGGTCGTGCCGGCGATCAGGATGTGCGGCATCCGCGCGAGGTCCGTCCAGACGGCCTGGCCGGAGATGTCCTTCCCGAGCCAGACCGCGAGCGGGCTCGCCGCCTGCGGGAGGCCCTCGAAGATGTCCCCGAGCGTGACCAGGTTCGGGCTCGCGTTCGGGAGCTCGACTCCCACGGCCTGCTTGCCGGGAATCGGCGCGAGGATCCGGATCTCGGTGGTCGCGAGGGCGTACGAAAGGTCGTCCTTGAGCGAGGCCACCTTCGCGACCTTCGTCCCCGGCGCGAGCTGCAGCTCATACCGCGTGACGCGCGGCCCGGAGATCCTCCCGACGACGGTCGCGTCGACCCCGAAGTTGGCCAGCGTCTGGACGAGCGCATCGGCAACACGGGCGCTCTGCTCGCCGTTGCCGTTCCCGCCCGGAGGCGACGCGCGCAGGAGCTCCCGGTCCGGGAGGCGGTAGTCCGCCGCGGGCTCGGCCGTGACGTCGAACAGGCTCGCTTCCTCAGGCTCTGGCTCCGGCTCGACCAGCAGCGGCCGCGGCTCGACCTCGGAGACGAGCTCCGGAAACTCGTCGACGACGTCGATCGGTGGCTTCAGGGACTTGGGCGGCTCTGCGGCGCCGTCGATCACGCGCAGCGCAGGCACCGGCCGCTGGAAGGAGCGCTTCGCCGCCCGGTGGACCGCCCGTCCGGAGCCGCGCACGATCGCGCCGGCGGACGCGCCGGTCACGAGCAGAGCCCCCGCGAGCAGTCCCAGTGCGCCGACGATCGCGACCCCGGTGTGGCCGAGCGCGAGGCCGAGCCCGCCGCCGAGGAGCGAGCCGAGGAGGCCGCCCCGGTCCTCGCCGAGCGTCAGCATCAGGCCCAGGAAGAGGACGGCGAGACCGGTCCGGAAAGGCCGAACGTCGACGAGGTCGCTGCGCGCGACCATCAACGCCCCGACGATCGCGAGCGTGGGCGGCAGCCCCAGCGCCGCTCCGCCGATCAGCGCGTCGAGCCCGTCTCGAAGCCAGAGCCCAACGTAGCCGCCGTTCCAGCCCGCCCAGAGCACCGTCGCGAGGAAAACGGCGAGGGCGACCAGCACGAGCCCCGCGAGCTCGGGGTGCTGGTGCCCGCGTGTCTTGCGCGCACGCTTCTTGCGCTTGACGCGCTTGGGCATGCGCGGCGTGAGCGTGCGTCTCTTGCGACGGCGCGCCATGCGCGCCTGCTTCGACGCGGGCCTGCCGTTCCCTTGTCGAGCGAGTTAGCGGCGCTGCTGCTGCTTTTTCAGCTTCTCTGCCGCCCGGCGCTGGGCGCGGTTCATCGGCTCCGGTGCGGCGCCCTGCTCGCCCGCCGCGTCGAGGTAGGCCCGGCGCTCGGCCGGGCTCAGCCTGGAGAGCGCCTGCTGCGCCTTCATCGGGTCACGTGTCGCCCCAGACCGCTCCAGCTTCGCGACCGCGCTCGCCAGCTCGGGGTTCTGCTTCTCGAGCGTCTTGCGAGACGCTTTCCGCAGCTGCCGCCCCACAAAGGGGAGCTTCATCAGCCCCTGCGCGATCGGGCGCACGTAGCGCCCTCCCTGCACGCGCGCGAGCAGGTTCAGGACGATCAGCAGCAGGACGAGCCCGCCGAGCACGTAGACCGGGATCAGAAAAGTCCAGATGGCCCCCAGCACGGCGCGTAGCCTAGCTCGCGAGCGCGCGCAGATCGTCCACGGCGCGCCCGAGGAGGTTCTCCCGCAGGTCAAACAGGCCGGCCCAGAGCGCTGAGCGTTCCGGGGCCGAGCGCATGCGGGCCGCGTCGCCGAGGCCGGCGAGGGCGCGCAAGAAGACGGCGAGCTCGAGGTACGCCTGCGTGACGCGCGTCTCGGACGCGTGCACGCCGGCACGGCTCAGTACCGCCGACCAGTCGAGCAGCTCCGCCGCGCCGGGCGCGCCGTACCACGAGCGGCCCTCCGCCCGTTCCGGCTCCAGTTCGAGCAGGTAGCGGCCGAGCGGCCGCTCGAGCCCCGCGAGCGCCGTCTCGGCCCGCTCGGCCGGCGCGGCGTCCCCGCGCGCCCAGCGTTCCAGCAGCCGGCAGAACGCGAGCGCAGCGACCTCACACGCTTGGAGCTGCCGGATCAGGCGCGCGGCCGTGTCCGGCTCGGCGGCGCAGTCCATCAGGACGTCCGCCCAGGTGCGCTCTGTGCGAAGGCGACTCATACCTCTACGACCACTGGGAGAATCATCGGTCGCCGGCCGGTGCGGTCGTAGATCAGCTGCCCGAGCCCGTCGTGCAAGTGCTCCTGCAGGAGCTTGATCTCGGTGACGTCGTCTTCCAGCAGCTCTGCGAGGACGCGGTGGGCCTCGGCGCGCATCTCCTCGAGGAGCTCTTCGCCCGGCTCGCCGAAACCGCGGGCGATCAGCTCCGGCTGGCCGGCGACCGCGCCGTTGGAGCCTGCGAGCGTCGCGACCACGATCAGGACGCCGTCCTCGGAGAGGTGCCGGCGGTCGCGTAGCGCCACGTCGTGCACGTCCCCCACGCCCAGGCCGTCGACGAAGGTGACGCCGGCCGCGATCCGGTCGACGAGCCGCGGCACCCCGTCTGCCAGCTCGACCACGGACCCGTTCTCCGCAAGGACGATCCGCTCGTCGGGGACCCCGCCCTCGCGAGCGAGCCGCGCGTGGGCCGCGAGCATCCGGAACTCGCCGTGCACGGGCATCACCGACTTCGGCCGCACGAGCCCGATCATCGTGCGCAGCTCCTCAGCGTTCCCGTGGCCCGAGACGTGCACGGGCGCGATCTCCTGGTGCAGCACCTCCGCGCCACGGCGGGCGAGCTGGTTAATCGCGTCGTGCACCCGCAGCTCGTTCCCCGGGACGGGCTTGGCCGAGATGATGACGGTGTCTCCGGCCTCGACCTTGACGGCCGGATGGTCGCCGTAAGCGATCCGGACGAGCGCCGAGAGCGGCTCGCCCTGGCTGCCCGTGCAGAGGATCAGGACGTCGCCGCGCTCGTGGTCGTCGAGCTCGACCGGCCGGATGAGCACGTCTTCGGGCACGTCGATGTAGCCGAGGTTGCGCGCGATGTTCACGTTCTTGCGCATCGAGCGGCCGACGACACAGACCTTGCGGCCTACGTCGACGGCGACGTCGATCGCCTGCTGCATCCGGTGCACGTTCGACGCGAACGAGGCGACCAGCACCCGGCCCTGCAGGGTGGGGATGATCTGCCGGAACGCCTCGCCGACGAGCCGCTCGGAGCCGGTTACACCCGGGCGCTCGGCGTTCGTCGAGTCGCCGAGGAGCAGGTCGACGCCCCGGTTGCCGAGCTCGGCGAGCCGGCCGACATCGGTGCGCAGCCCGTCGACCGGCGTGTGGTCGAGCTTGTAGTCGCCCGTGTGCAGGACCCGTCCTCCGGGCGTGTCGAGGAGGATCGCGACGCAGTCGGGGATCGAGTGCGCGACCCGCACGAACTCGACGCGGAAGGGCCCCAGCTCGACCGGCCCGCCCTCCGGGTCGGCCTCGCGCAGCTCGGCGGAGCGCAGGAGCCCGTGCTCGTCGAGCTTGGACTTGACCAGGCCGAGCGTGAGGCGCGTCGCCCAGACTTCGCGAACACGGGTCTGCCGGAGGACGTACGGCAGCGCGCCGACGTGGTCCTCGTGACCATGCGTCAGCAGGATCGCCCTCACGGGGCGCTCGAGCTCCGTCAGGTAGCTGAAGTCCGGCAGGATCAGGTCGACGCCGAGGTGCTCGTCGCGGGGGAACGCGAGCCCCGCGTCGACGACGATCGTCTCGCCCTCGGCCTCGTAGACGGTCATGTTCTTGCCGACCTCTCCGAGGCCTCCGAGCGGAATGATGCGCGTGCTGCCGGGCATGCGCCGCAGTCTAGACCCGACGGGAATCACTCTTTCGGGGGAGAGCCGGAACGCCTCGTCCCCCGTATATGAGAGATGCGGCTGTGGCAGCGCCACCCGCTTGACCTGCGGCAGATCGAGCGTCGAAGGAACGGTCCGCGCCGGAGACGTCGGCGAGTTGACAGGTCTCCCCCGGTGTCGAGCGAGTCACGCGCACCGCGCGTGGCTCGCCGGCCCGGATCCTCGGCTAGACCCGCGTGGGCTCGAGCAGCTTCAGGCGCTCGAGACAGGAGCGGATGCGGGCCGTCTCCTCCTCGCTCGCCTCGACCAGCGGCAGGCGTAAGCCGCCGACGTCGTGGCCGAGCATGTTGAGGGCAGCCTTCATCTGGATCGGGCCCGTGACGACGCCGATCAGCTCGATCGCCGGAGCGAGCTCCTCGTCGATCCGGCGCGCGCCTTCGAGGTCTCCTTCGCGAGCGAGACGGATCATCTCCTTCACCTGCGGCCCAACGATGTGCGTGTGCACGCAGACGCCGCCCTTGCCGCCGAGCTCGACGAACGGCAGGACGATGTTGTCGTCACCGGCGTAGAGGTCGAGGCCGAGCTCGACGATGTGCCTCGCCTGGTCGAGGTCGGCGTTCGCCTGCTTGACGCCCTTGACGTTGGGGATCTCGGCGAGCTCGGTCATCGTCTCCCGCTCGATGTTGATGACCACGCGGCCGGGGATGTTGTACGCCAGCACGGGCCGGTCGGTGGCAGCCGCGACCGCCTTGAAGTGCTCGACGATTCCGCGCGGCGGCGGCTTGTTGTAGTAAGGCGTCACGACGAGGACGCCGTGGGCACCGGCCTCGTGCGCCTGCTCCGTCAGGTGGATCGAGTGGGCGGTCGCGTTCGTGCCGGTGCCGGCGACGACGGTCGCGCGGTCGCCGACAGCGTCCAGCGCGGCCCGGATCAGCTCGACCCGCTCCTCGTCGGAGAGCGTTGACGCCTCGCCGGTCGTTCCGTTGACCACGACGCCGTCTGAGCCATGGTCGACGAGGTAGATACAGAGCTCCGCGTACTTCTCGGCGTCGACGTTGCCGTCGGCATCGAACGGCGTCACCGTCGCGGTCAGCACCTCGCCGAGCACGGAAACCATTCTACGCCGCCGAGCCCCGATCGCCTGCCGCTCCCCTAACCACCCCCAAGGGGTCCCCCGTGACCCCTGGAAGGCACGGTAGCCGGCCAAACGTCACGCGTGTGTGACCGAAGCGTGACGAAAGTGCGCCTTCTTCGCGCGGCTCAGTCGAGGAGCGAGTCGAGGCCCCGCGTGAGACCCGGCGGGAGCGACCGAAGCCGCTCCAGCGCCAGCAGGACTCCCGGCACGTACGCCTCGCGCGAGTACGCGTCGTGCCGGATCGTCAGCAGCTGCCCGTCGCCGCCGAGGAGCACCTCCTGGTGCGCGACGAGGCCCGGCAGCCGGACCGAGTGGATCGCCGGGTCACCCGGGAGCGCCGCCGCCGTCGCCTTGGCCGTGCCCGACGGAGCGTCCTTCTTCGCCTCGCCGTGCAGCTCCACGATCTCCGCCCGCGGCAGGAACCGCGCCGCCTCCGCGGAGAACCGCATCATCAGGACCGCGCCGATCGCGAAGTTGGGCGCCACGAACAGCGCCACCCCCCGCTCCGCCGCCAGCTCGCCCAACGGCGCCGGCTCCCAGCCGGTCGTCCCCACGACGCACGGAACGCCCTGCTCGAGCGCCGCGCGCACGTTCTCCTCGACGGCCTCCGGCGCCGTGAAGTCGACCATCGCCTCGGCGGCTCCGAGCTCGACCAGCTCGTGACCGGCCGCCTCGAGCGCCGGCGCGAGGACCGACCCAACCTTCCCGCCCCGCCCGAAGAGCGCGACTCTCACGCCGCCTTGGCGAGCCCCGGGTTCACGCGCTCGACCGCCGCCAGGAACCGCTCCTCCTCAGGCCCGATTCCCGCCGCTGAGAGCTTCTCCGGCGCCAGCAGCACCTCCGCCAGCTCCGCCAGCGCTCCCGCCTCGACCGCGTCGATCTCGGCCATGATCCGCTCGATCGAGAGCAGCTCGGTGTCGGTGATCAGCGACTTCCCGAGCCGGCTCATCCGGTTCGAGGTCGACTCCATCGAGAGCATGATCCGGCCCTTGAGGTTCTCCTTCGCGCGCTCGAGCTCCTCGGCGCGGAAGTTCCCCGCGGCGATCTCCGCGATCTGCTCGCTCGCGATCTCGAGACACGTCGCCAGGTTGTCCTCACGCGTCCCCACGTAGATCCCGACCTGGCCGGTGTCGCTGTACTGCGACGCGAAGCTGTAGACGGCGTAGGCCATTCCGCGCTTCTCGCGGATCTCCTGGAAGAGACGCGACGAGGCGGAGCCGCCCAGGATCCCGTCGAGGAGGGACGCCGCGAAGCGACGCTTGTCCGAGCGGGAGATGCCGGGCGCGGCGACGCAAACGTGGTACTGCTCCGTGTCCTTCGCCTGGAAGCGGAGGCTCGGCGCCGGCGGCTTGACGAGAGCCGGCCGCACGCGCGGGCCCTTCCGCACCCCCTCGACCGCCTTGCGCTGCGCCTTCAGCAGCAGCCGCTGGAGGTCCTCGTGCCGGAGGTTGCCCGCCGCCGCGACGACGACGTTTCCCGGCACGTACATCGAGCGGTGGAAAGACGTCAGCGTCCGTCGTGTGACCGACGAGATCACCTCCGCGCGGCCGATCACGGGCCGTCCCAGCGGGTGCTTCCCGAAGGTCGCCTCCGAGATCAGGTCGTGGACGAGCTCTTGGGGCTGGTCCTCGTACATTGCGATCTCCTCGAGGACAACCTCGCGCTCGGCGTCCAGCTCCGCGAACGACGGGGCGAAGACCATCGCGCCCATCACGTCGAGCGCAGTCTCCAGCCGTTCGTCGGGCACCCGCGCGTACACGACCGTGTGCTCGCGTGAGGTGGCGGCGTTGAGCTCGCCGCCGAGCGCGTCGAACGTCTCCGCGATCTCCTGGGCGCTGTGCGACGCGGTGCCCTTGAAGAGAAGGTGCTCGAGGAAGTGCGAGACCCCTGCCTTGGCGTCGGACTCGTCGCGCGAGCCCGTGCCGATCCAGAACCCGATCGCGACCGAGCGCACGTGCGCCAGGCGCTCGGAGATAACGCGTTCGCCGGAATCCAGCTCCGTCAGGACGTACCGCTGCACGGACGGATCGTACTCGCGGCGGTCGCTACCCTCAGTGCGTGGACCCCGAGCTGGACGAGCAGAAGTTCGACGACA
>WNGF01000204.1_pt1 | contig 94567 bp, 85 predicted proteins | sample 5400641 | NCBI WGS metagenome assembly WNGF01 (sample SAMN13153371, study PRJNA577476) | soil metagenome | isolation source: 80 cm soil or saprolite under grassland replicate 2 | place: USA:California | collected 2016-06-15 | reverse complement strand
TTCTCCAAGCGGTGGATCTTCCACGCCGACGCCCGGATCGCCGCCCCGGCCTCCTCCCGCGACAGCCCCGCCTCGCCCCGCAGCCGGCGCAGCTGCGCGCCCAGCAGCATCCGCCGCACCGTCGGACCGCTCCCACCGCCAGCCTGGACCTCGTAGCTCACGCGCTGCCTTTCCCCGCCTGGTTCGCCGGACAGTCTGCCACTTCGGCCGGATCGATGGCTCCCCCCGCCCGCCGGCGGCGGGGAGCCGGGCGCCAAGGATCGAGACTGTGGTGGGTCGGGGCACGGTAACGACTGGGAGCTGGGCGTTGCTCGGCAGCTCGGAAACCGCATACTTCGGCGTGACCGGTCGCGCCTGGGCCGGGCCGTCGGCGGCTCGAGCCAGCCAGCGCAGAGGAGACCATTGAACGACTCGCACCAGCCGGACCACCGCTTCACGCTGGCCAACGAGCGCACCCTGCTGGCCTGGATCCGCACGGCGCTGGCGCTCGACGCCAGCGGGCTCGGCGTGATCCGCTTCGCGCCCCAGCTCGGTCCTTCCGGGGGGCGGGAGGTCGTCGGCATCGCGCTCGTCCTGCTCGGCGCGGTCGCCGCCGGGGTCGGCTACGGCCGCTGGGCCAAGATGGACCGGGTGCTGCGCTCCGGCGGGCCCCTGCCGAGCTCCGCCACCCTCAGGCTGCTCGCCTACGGCCTGGCCGCGCTGTCGATCGCGACCGTCGTCCTGTTCACCGGCCGCCAGCTCCTCGGCGGCTCGTAGCCACCACGCGGCGGCGGTGCCGATCCAGTCGCTGACCGGCGCGCCGTTCGCTCAGGCGGCCTCGACCGCCTCGGCAGGGACGCGCAGCGGCCACAGAAGCATGGCGAGCGCGAGCAGGGTCAGGCCCGACCAGATCAGGGCGCCGCCCCAGATCTCGGCCTTCCAGCCGAGGCCGCCGTCGTGGAGGCCGACCCCGCCGAAGTAGACGCCCCAGAAGACCACCGGGGCCAGCGCGCAGAACGCCCGCAGCCGCCAGCCACCAGCCGGAGACGGGCGCAGGCTCGCGAGCAGGGCCTCGACGGCGGCGGCGCCGATCAGGCCGAGCACGGCCAGCCCCGCGTCCTCGAAGCCGGTCAGCGACTGGATCAGCACGCTCTGGACGCCGAGCACGATGACCGCGCCGCCGATCGGGAGCCGCCAGCGGCGCAGCAGGAACAGCAGCGGGCCGAACAGGAAGGCGGTGCTGAGCATGAACCCGGGCACGCCGGCCTCGACCGCGAGCCGGCCCACGTACGTGGGCGGGAAGGTGTCCTGGCTCAGGAAGCGGGCGTGCTCGATGCTGACGACGTTCTCGAACATCGGGTGCAGGTACATGAAGAAGAAGGCCGCCCCGGTCCCGGTCATCGTGGCCGAGAGCACCGCCGGCAGCAGCCGGCCGAGCCCCGCCCGGGGCCCGAGACCCGGGTCGGCCCAGGCGGAGCGCAGCGCGGTCGTCGAGATGAGGAACCCGCCGGTGAACAGCCCGAGGTGGGTCGGGCTGAGCAGGGCGGCGATGTCCTGCTCGATGCCGAAGGCGAGGTGCCAGCTCAGGTCGCCGAGCCCGGAGAGGACGAAGACGGCGAGGCCGGCCAGCCCGAGGCCGTAGCCGGCAGGCACCGACGCCCGCCAGGTCCCTCCCGCCCTGCGGCGGGTCCACACCAGCCAGACCATCCAGGCAGCCGTCGCGGCGAAGCCCGAGTAGAACGCCGCGTGCCACGGAGTGAAGAACGTCTCCATCTGCGGGCGCGTGTTGTGCGCCCAGCCGTCGAGGAACAGCCCGAGCATCAGCCAGGCCGCCAGGGCCACGGTGACCAGGTCGTCCCGCCAGCGCACCCGCGCGGGGGCGGCCGGGCGCCCCGCTCTGGCGGGCTCGCCGACCGTCGGCCGCTCGACGGCGGACGGGCTCGGGCTGGACGAGGATCGCATCTGAAACCCTCCCTGGGTCCGGTCACCGACCACCGTCGGCGAACGGCGTCACCTCCGGTACGCGGCCGCACACCCGGTCGGTTCCCATGGCCGGCCCCACCGATCCTGACACCGACGCGTCCGATCCGGAACCCACCTGAGCGCGGAGGGCACCGACGGCCGCACCCGACCTGGACCGGATCTCCGACGGGTCGAGCGGCGTCCGCGAGGTCAGCCCGTCGAGCTGACCGGTGGCTCCGAAGACGACGCCGACGGCCCGCCGTGGCTTGGGACGTCGCCGCCAGTGCCTCGGACCTCGAAGGGTGGCTGCCGGCTGATGAGGTCGTCCAGGGTGGTCGCCGGGACGGTGGGGAAGCGGTCTCGGATGGCGGACAGGTCGACGGTCATGTCGGTGGTGTTCATGACGACCGCCGCTTGGGCCTGCCGGGCGAACATCGGTGAGACGGGCCGTGCCAGCAGCGACATCATGCGCAGCATTGGCAGCGGGACGTGCCTGGTGCGGCCCGGCTTGCCGCTGGCGGTGACGAGCCGGTCGGCGAGCTGGGTGAAGGTGAGGTTCTCCGGGCCGGCGACCTCGAGGACCTGGCCGCGCAGGGACTGGTCGTGGACGGCGAGGTCGACGACATGGGCGACGTCGAGGGCGGAGACGAAGTTGACGGGGTTGCGCCCGGGGCCGAACACCAGGGCCTGGCCGCTGCCGGCGAGCTTGGCGCCGATCACGCCGATCCAGGTCTCCATGTAGGCGGTGGGCCGGACGATCGTCCACCGCAGGCCGCTGGCCTGCAGCGCCTGTTCGGCGGCGTGCTTGGCGCGGTGCAGCGACATCGGATGGTCGGCGGCGGCGCCCAGCACCGACAGCAGCACGACGTGCTCCACTCCGGCGGCGGTCGCCGCCCGGATCAGGGCGCGGTTGCCGTCGCGGTCGACCGACTCGGGGCTGGGCTTGCCTGGTCCAACGAACCCGTGCACCGCCGAGATCACCGTCGCGCAGCCGCGGACCGTCGCGGCCGTCGCGGCCTCGTCGCGCAGGTCACCGGTCAGGGTCTCGACCGTGTCGGGCAGGTGCGCCGCCCGGCTCGGGTCACGGGTGAGCACCCGCACGGTCCCGCCCTGCTCCGACAGCCGCCGGACCACCCGCGTGCCCAGCGTGCCGGTCCCACCGGCCACGAGGATCATGACCTCACCTCCGTCGTGTCCGCGCCATTGCCCACCACACGGCGGGTGTGGGCGTCGACGTCGCCGCTGGCCTCCTCGACCGGCTCCAGGTAGTACCGCACCCAGGCCAGGCGGCCCTCGGCCACGCCGAAGATGGACACGCCACGCATCAGGAATGCGGCCCCGTCGCGCCGGGTACCGGAGATGTCCCACTCGGTCCAGACGGTGTCGCCGTCGACAACCACGCGCGGCAGCCGCGCACGCAGATCAGGCACACCTGCGAAGATCTGGCTCCAGTTGCTGCGCACCTGCTGGTTGCCCCGGAAGCCCCGCTGTGGATGGGCCGGCCACTCGTTGACGTAGTCGTCGGCGAAGCAGGCCACCATGGTCTCGAGGTCGTGGGCGTTCACCGCTTCCAGCAGCCGCTCGACCACCGCCGCCGGGCCCTGGTCAGCTCCGTTCACGCAATCCCCCCAAAGCTCTGTTACACTTGGCTGTAACTGATACAGGAGCATGTATCGAATAATGGGGAATGTCAAGAGCAAGCGCCGCTACGACTCCAGCGGCCGCCAGGCCCAGGCCCGCCGCACCCGCGAGGCCATCCTGGACGCCGCCCAACGGCAGTTCCTCCAAGGCGGCTACGCCGCCACCACCATCGCCTCGATCGCAGGCGAGGCCGGCGTGTCGGTGGAGACCGTCTACAAGGCGTTCGGCGGCAAGCCAGGGCTGGTACGCGCCATCTACGAGCGAGGCCTGACCGGCCGGGGACCGGTCCCGGCCTTCGAGCGCGCCGACGCGATGCGCGAACGCGAATCCGACCCGGAGACGATCATGCGCAACTGGGGCGCCCTCACCAGCGAGGTCTCCTTGGTCGTGTCACCGATCCTGCTGCTGGTCCGCGCCGCCGCGGCCAGCGACCCCGACATGGCGGCGCTGTTCGAAGCCAGCAACGACACCCGCGACGAGCGCGCCCGGCACCACGCCCGCTTCCTGAAGGAACGCGGCTACCTGCGCCAGGGCGTCACCCTGGCCGAGGCGACCGACATCCTGTGGACCTGCACCTCACCCGAGCTCTACGACCTGCTCGTCCAGCAGCGCGGCTGGTCCCTGCCGCGATTCGCACGGTTCCTCGCCGACTACATGATCGCCACGCTCCTCCCCGGCGAACGGGACCGGGGGTGACCGTGGGTGACCGTGGGAGCGCGTCGTGACCGGGAGGTCCACCCCCAAGCCCTCCAGGCTTGCTGATCCTCGTCGGAATGACCGGATCGGTCGGTCGGATGCGCCAAGGCTACGGGTTGGGCTCCTCGTCTGCTGGCACAGGGGCGTCGTCGGCGTGGGCGGCGAACTCGTCGGAGCGCACCTCGGCGACCTGCTCGTAGCGGGTAATGCGGTCCTCCCAGGCTGCTTCCACGCCGAAGGCGAGGCGGGCGAACCCGGTCGAGCGCACCGCCTCGCCGAGGGCGGCGGGGTCGTCGGGTGGAAGCACGCGGACGGGGTCGCCGACGGCGATCATGTTCGGCGGCACGAAGAACTCGTCGGGGATCACCGCGCCGGCGTGGACCAGGGCGCCCACCGCGACCGAGCCGCCGGCGCCGATGCGGGCGGCCTGCAGCACCGTCACGCCCGTTGCCAGGTAGGCGCAGCGGTCGACCTGGCAGCCGAGCAGGGTCGCGTGCGGCCCGACGAAGGCGTGGTCGCCGACCAGCACCGGCCGCTCGGTCCCGCCCGCAGCGGTCGCGCGCAGCACCGCGTGCTCGCAGACGATGGCGCACTCGCCGACCTCGACCCGTGAGGCCTCGGCGTCGAGGACCGCGCCGTACATCACCCGGGCACGCGGGCCGACGCGCACCTCCCCGACGAGCGTGGCGGTCGGGGCGACGAACGCGGACGGGTCGACGACCGGCTCACGCCCGCGATGGCGCAGCAGCAATGGGGACTCCTTTCGTGGTCGCGGCGCGCTGGCATGCCGTACGGGATACCCGCGCCGGCCGTCAGGGCAACCGCGACGGCGCTGCCGCCTGCCGCAGCCAGTCGACCAGGTAGGTGGCGAACGACGGGCGGACGAAGATCCTGGTCGCGCCAGCGCGCTCCTGCAGCAGGACGGGGACGCGCGCGAGCAGCGTCTGCGCGCAGTCGCCGTCGCGCCACGAGCGCGGGTGGAGGTCGAGGCCGCACCCCTGGGCGAGCAGGTCGACGCGGTCGTGGCCGGCCAGCTCGACCACGGCCTGGTTCGCGCTGACGTCGACCACCGAGTGGTGCACGCCGTCGAGCGCGGTTCCCAGCTCCGCCAGCAGCGCCGCGGCGGCGCCCGGCTCGGCGACCACCAGCCACTCGTCGGGGCCGAGCCAGAGCACCTCGCGGCCGTCGCCCGCGCTCCAGGTGTTGGGCGTCGCGGGCAGCCCCAGCGGGAGGCGCGGCGCCAGCGCCGCGTCGACGCGCAGGTTCACCAGCGCGAGGAACGCCATCTCGCGCGCGCCGGCCGCCGCGAGGTCCCCGGCCCGCCCGGCCAGCGGCGACCGGGCTGGCCCTCTCGCCGCGGCCGGCCCGGCGGCCCCTTCGGCGGCCGGAGACCCACCCACTGGCTCAGCCATCGCGGCGGAGCCCCTCGGGGTCGTAGAAGACGGGCCGGGTGACCGTGGCCGGGACGGCCGGTGCGGCGCTCCCCGTCGAGCTGCGTGCGTAGACGGTCGAGCCGAGGCGCTGCCTGCCGCCGGCGAGCAGCGCGAGCGCGAAGCTCCGCCCGAGGGTGGCGCTCTCGTAGGACGAGGTGACGTGCCCGAGCATCGGGACCGGCGCCGGGGCCTCGGCGTGCTCGGCGGCCACCAGCTGCGCGCCCTCGCGGAGCGGCGCGCGGCCGTCGTCCGGCAGCAGCCCGACGAGCTGCTTGCGGTCCGGCCGCACCAGGTCGGCGCGACGCAGGGAGCGCCGGCCGACGAAGTCCCCCTTGCCGAGGTTGACGATCCACGACATGCCGAGGTCGTCCGGGGTGACGGTGCCGTCGGTGTCCTGCCCGACCATCACGAACCCCTTCTCCGCGCGCAGCACGTGCATCGCCTCGGTCCCGTACGGCGTGATCCCCAACGGCTCGCCGGCCTCGAGCAGCGCCTCCCACAGGTGCAGGCCGTGCCAGCCGGCGACGTGCACCTCGATGGCGAGCTCGCCCGAGAACGACACCCGGGCCAGGCGCGCGGGGACGCCGGCGACCTCGCCGTCGCGCCAGCTCATGAACGGCAGGGCCGCGCGCGAGACGTCCACCTCGGTGCCGACCGCCCGCAGCACCTCGCGCGCCATGGGCCCGGCCACGGCGACCGTGGCCCACTGCTCGGTCACGCTGGTGCAGTACACGCGCAGCTCGGGCCATTCCGTCTGCAGCCACTCCTCGAACCGGTCGAGCACCCTGGCCGCGGCGCCGGTGGTGGTCGTTACCAGGTAGCGGTCCGCGGCCAGGCGCATCGCCACGCCGTCGTCGAAGACCATCCCGTCGAGGCCGAGCATGAAGCCGTAGCGGATGCGCCCGACCGCGAGGCTGGCCATGGCGTTGGAGTACATCCGGTCGAGGAAGGTGGCCGCGTCCGGCCCGACGACCTCGATGGAGCCGAGCGTGGTGGCGTCGATCATGCCGACGCCGCTGCGCACCGCAGCGCACTCGCGCAGCACCGCGTCGCGCATCGACTCGCCGTCGCGCGGGAAGTACCAGGGCCGCTTCCACTGGCCGACGTTCTCGAACACCGCGCCCCGCCGGACGTGCGCGGCGTGCATCGGCGTCTCCCGGGCCGGGTCGAACAGCGCGCCGTGGAACGGCCCGGCGAGGACCCGGTAGGCGACCGGCGACCACGGCGGCCGGGCGTTGCTGGGCCCCTGCGCGCCCGGGTCGGTGCCGAGCAGCTGGTTGACGATCTCGGCCACCAGGGCGCCCGACGCGCGGCCCTGGTCGACGGCGGTGCCGATGTAGGTGGCGCGCTTGACGTGCTCCACGCTGCGCAGCCCGCTCCCCAGGGCAGCGGCGACGTCGGCCACCGTCTGGTCGCGCTGCAGGTCGACGAAGTGCTCGGCGAGGTCCCCGTCAGGGACGTACCAGCACGGCTCGGCGGCCGGGACCTCACCGGCGGCGGCGCCGACCAGCGACAGCCACGGTGGCCCGCCGTCGGGCACGAAGCAGCTCCGCTCGGCCGCGTAGCGCAGGCCGCCGCCGATGGCGCGGTGGAGCTGCGTCACCGGGTTCCAGCCGCCCGAGACCGCGACCAGGTCGGCCTCCAACCGGGTCCTGGCGCCGTCCGGTCCGACCACCACCGCGGCGGCGACCCGCTCCTGGCCGTCGGTCGCGGCGACCACCGAGCCGGCGAGCACCGGCAGCCCGTCGGCGCGCGCCCGCTCCTGCGCGGCGGCCTCGCGCCGCGCGTCGACCACGGCGACCACCTCGGCGCCGGCGTCCCGCAGCGCCCGCGCGGCGTCGTAGCCGGCGTCGTTGCTGGTGAACACGAGCGCCCGCGCGGCGGGGAGCACGCCGAAGCGGTCGAGGTAGGTGAGCACGGCGCCGGAGAGCATCACCCCCGGCCGGTCGTTGCCCGCGAACGCGATCGGCCGCTCGTGCGCGCCGGTCGCCAGCACCACGCGGCGCGCGCGCACGTGCCAGAGCCGCTCGACGGGGCTCCGGGGCTCATGTAGCGGAGCGGTAGCCCCGGATGAATCGGGCCTCCTGCCGCGTTCGTGCACCACCACGTAGCCGGCGTCGTAGACGCCCAGCGCCGAGGCGTCGGAGAGCAGCGTGACGTCCGCCGCGCCGCGCAGCTCGGCGGCGACGGCGTCGACCCAGGCCAGTGCCGGCAGGCCGTCGACCGTCTCGGACGACCGCGCCGTGCCGCCCAGCCAGGAGCGCTCGTCGACCAGCAGCACCCGGTCGCCACGCGTGACGGCCTCCCTGGCGGCGCGCAGGCCCGCGACGCCGGCGCCGACGACCAGCGTCTCCACGTGCGCGTGCCGGTGCGAGCTCGGCCGCGCCGGGACCCCAGGCGCCGGCAGCCGGCCGACGCCGTCGCGCGGCGCGGCGGCGAGGCCGTCGACCAGCGGGACCATGGTCGCCGGCGCGATCAGGTCGAACCACGGCGCGGTCACCTCGACGAAGGCGCACGGTTCCTCGGGCCCGGCGCTCATCACCCCGCGCGGCCGGCCCAGCAGCGGCGAGCGGAAGCTCCCGGCGAGGCCGTTGGCGAGCAGCGCCGAGGCCAGCGTGTCGCCGGCGAGCCCCCGGTACTCCCGCCCGCCGAAGGTGAATCGCAGCGGCCGGCCCCGGTCCACCGCGCCTCCCGTGTCCAGGCGCCGCACCTACGCCTCCCCGCCGCTGGTCCGAGGCGGGCCGCCGTCCCGCCGGGGCTCCACGAGGTCATTGGTGGCCGTGTCCCGCACCAGGTCGAACCAGCGGCGGCAGCCGCTCGCGTGGTACCAGCGCTCGGCGAACGGGCCCTTGGGGTTGTCGCGCATGAACAGGTAGTCGGCCCAGGCGGCGTCGGAGAGCGCGTCGGGGTCGGCCGGGTAGGCGATGCCGGCCTGCCCGCCGTAGCGGAACTCGACCTCGTCGCGTGGCCCGCACCAGGGGCAGGGGAGCAGCAGCATCAGCCGGCCCCGTGGTCGGGGGCCGTGGCGGGGCGGCTCGACCGCGCCCGGCCGCGCGGCAGGTCAAGGGCCATCAGTGCGCGACCGCCGCAGCGCCGTGCTCGTCGATCAGGGCGCCGCTGGTGAAGCGCTCCAGCGCGAACGGCCGCGCCAGCTCCGGCGGCTCGCCCTTGGCGATCGTCTCGGCGAGGACCCAGCCGGAGCCCGGCGTCGCCTTGAAGCCGCCGGTGCCCCAGCCGCAGTTGACGAACAGCCCGTCGATCGGGGTGCGGCCGATGATCGGCGAGGCGTCGGGGCAGACGTCGACGATCCCGCCCCAGGTCCGCAGCACCTTGGCGTGGGCGAACACCGGGAACAGCTCGATCGCGGCGGCGAGCTGCTGCTCGATCACGTGGAACGAGCCGCGCTGGGTGTAGGAGTTGTGCGCGTCGATGCCGGCGCCCATCACCAGCTCGCCCTTGTCGGCCTGCGAGACGTAGACGTGCACGGCGTTGGACATCACCACGCAGCCGAGCACCGGCTCGAGCAGGACCGAGACCAGGGCCTGCAGCGGGTGGGACTGCAACGGCAGGCGCAGCCCGGCCATGGCGGCCAGCACCGAGCTGTGCCCGGCCGCGACCAGCGCGACGCTGCCGGCGGCGATGGTGCCGCGGGTGGTGTCCACGCCACGCACCCGGCCGCCGCCGTCGCGGGCGAACCCGGTCACCTCGCAGTGCTCGACGACGTCGACCCCGAGCCGGTCGGCGGCGGTGGCGAACCCCCAGGCGACCCGGTCGTGGCGCGCGATGCCGCCGCGCCGCTGCAGGGTCGCGCCGAGCACCGGGTACCTGACGTGCGGCGAGACGTCGACGATCGGGCAGAAGCGGGCCACCTCCGCCGGCGTGAGCCACTCCGCGTCGACCCCGTTCAGCGCGTTGGCGTTGACGCGGCGCAGTGACTCGCGGACGTCCTGCAGGTCGTGGGCGAGGTTGAGGACGCCGCGCTGGCTGAAGCTGAGGTCGAAGCCGAGGTCCTGCTCGAGCCCCTCCCAGAGCTTGAGGGAGTGCTCGTAGATCGCGGCCGACTCGTCCCACAGGTAGTTCGAGCGGATGATGGTGGTGTTGCGGGCGGTGTTGCCGCCGCCGAGCCAGCCCTTCTCCACCACGCACACGTCGGTGACGCCGTGGTTGCGCGCCAGGTAGTAGGCCGTCGCGAGGCCGTGCCCCCCGCCGCCGACCACGACCACGTCGTAGGAACGCCTCGGCTCGGCCGCCCGCCAGTACCGCATGGCCAGCGAGCGTACATGTTTTCAAACGTCGGTGGCCTCCGCCGCTTCGCGCGCTGGCTTCCCTCGTCGCTCCTTCGTCGCTCCTCAGTCCAGCCAGCGCGCGGCTACGGGCCACCTCCTACGGCACGCTCTGGGCGGCTAGAGTTGCGCCATGAGCGACAACGGCGCCAGCGGCGGGGTGCGCTCGGTCTCCCGGGCCGTGCGGGCGCTCGAGCTGATCGCCGAGCGGGGCGAGCTGGGGGTGACCGACCTCGGGCGCGGGCTGGGGGTCCACAAGGCGACCGCGTCCCGGCTGGCGGCGACGCTCGCCGACGGCGGCCTGATCGAGCGCGACCCGGTCTCGGACCGCTACCGCCTCGGCTTCGGCCTGATCCGGCTGGTCGGCGCGGCGCTGGCCGGCATCGACCTGGTGCGCACGGCGCACCCGGTGCTCGAGGAGCTGGCCGAGCGGACCCGCGAGACGGTCAACCTCGGCGTCCTGTCCGGCGACGGCGTGGTCTACCTCGACCAGGTCTCCAGCGGCCACCTGATCGGGAGCACCAACTGGGTGGGGCGGCGCACGCCGCTGCACTGCAGCTCCAGCGGCAAGGTGTTCCTCGCCCACATGCCCGAGGCGCTGCGGCGGCAGCTCCTCTCCGGCCCGCTCGAGGCGCTGACCCCGCGCACGGTGACCGACCCGGCGCGCCTGCGGCGCCAGCTCGAGGAGGTCCGCGTGCGCGGCTACGCCACCATCCAGGAGGAGATCGAGCGGGGCCTGAACGCCGTCGCCGCGCCCGTGCGGCAGCTCAACGGCGAGGTCGCCGCGGCGCTCTCGGTCTCGGGGCCGTCGTTCCGGGTGCGGCCGGTCGACCTCGCGCGCCTCGGCCGCCTCACCATCGACGCGGCCGGCGCGGTCTCGCGCCGCCTCGGCGACAGCGGCCGCCGCGGCGACTGAGGAGGCCTCACCCGGCTCCCTGATGCCGGTAGAAGTCGACCGGCTCCGGCGGCGGGGGGGTGTTGCCGAGGATCAGGTCGGCGGCCTTCTCGGCCAGCATCATCACCGGGGCGTAGATGTTGCCGTTGGTGATCAGCGGCATCGCCGAGGCGTCCACGACCCGCAGCCCCTCGAGCCCGTGCACCTTCATGGTCGACGGGTCGAGCACGGACAGCTCGTCGGTGCCCATCCTGCAGGTGCAGGAGGGGTGCAGCGCGGTCTCGGCGTCGCGGCCGACCCAGTCGAGGACCTCCCGGTCGTTGCGCACCTGTGGCCCCGGCGAGAGCTCGCCGGCGTCGAACGGCTCGAAGGCGGGCTGGCCGAGGATCTCGCGGGCGACCGCGATCGCCTCGACCCACTCGCGCCGGTCCTGCTCGGTCGAGAGGTAGTTGAAGCGCAGGGCCGGGTGGGCGCGCGGGTCTGTGCCGGTGATCTTCACCGAGCCCCTGGCGTCGGAGCTCATCGGCCCGATGTGCACCTGGTAGCCGTGGTCGCCGCTGGGCCTCGCGCCGCTGTAGCGGACCGCGATCGGCAGGAAGTGCAGCATCAGGTTGGGGTAGGCGACCTCGGCGTTGCCGCGCGCGAAGCCGCCGGCCTCGAAGTGGTTGGTCGCCCCCGGCCCGCCGCGGAACAGCCACAGCAGTGCCACCCACGGCCGGTAGCGGTACTTCAGGTAGGGCGCCACCGAGACCGGCAGCTTGCAGGCGTGCTGCACGTACACCTCCAGGTGGTCCTGCAGGTTCTCGCCCACCCCGGGCAGGTCGGCGACCACCTCGATGCCGAGCGCCTTCAGCTCGTCGGCGTTGCCGACGCCGGAGAGCTGCAGCGTCTGTGGCGTGTTGATGGCGCCGCCGCAGAGGATCACCTCGCCGGCGCCGACCCGCCGGGGCGCGCCGCCGCCGCGGGCATACTCCACCCCGACCGCGTGCTCCCCGTCGAACAGGACCCGGGTGACCAGCGCCCGCGTGGCCACCCGGAGGTTGGGCCGGCCAAGCACGGGGTGCAGGTAGGCGCGCGACGCCGACAGGCGCCGGCCCCGGTGAAGGTTGCGGTCGAAGGGCGCGAAGCCCTCCTGCCGGTAGCCGTTGAGGTCGTCGCTGAGCCGGTGGCCAGCCTGTTGCACCGCCTCGAAGAAGGCGCGGAACAAGGGGCTCTCGGCGGGGCCGCGCTCCAGCACCAGCGGCCCGCTACGGCCCCGGTAGCGGTCCTCGGGGTCGGCGGCCAGGCAGGTCTCCATGCGCTTGAAGTACGGCAGGCAGTGGGCGTAGTCCCAGTCCTCCATGCCGGGGGCGGCGGCCCAGCGCTGGTAGTCCAGCGGGTTGCCGCGCTGGAAGATCATGCCGTTGATGCTGCTCGAGCCGCCGAGCACCTTGCCGCGCGCGTGGTAGACCCGCCGTCCGTGGAGCTGCGGCTCGGGCTCCGACTGGTAGCGCCAGTCGTAGAAGCGGCTGCCGATCGGGAACGAGAGCGCCGCCGGCATGTGGATGAACAGGTCCCAGGCGTAGTCGGGGCGTCCGGCCTCGAGCACCAGGACCCGGTTGGAGCGCTCGGCGCTGAGCCGGTTGGCCAGCACGCTCCCGGCCGAGCCGCCTCCGACGATCACGAAGTCGTACCGCGCTGCCGTCGCCACTCCCGTGCCGCGCCTCCCTCCAGCGTGATGCTCTCCAAGGAGGCGGCGCCGGATAAGGCCGTTCGATCGACGCCGGGACCAATGACCGCCCTGCAGCACCGTCGTCCGCAAGAAGGCGTCGATCGGGCGGACTTTCCAGAGGCGGCTCCTGGTTGTCAAGCCGTCGGCCTGGTTGTCAAGCGGTCGGCAGCATGGTTGCGTATGCCGCAGCCCTCACTCGCGCGGCGCGGGACCGGCGTGAGAGCGTTCCGGCGGATGGAGGGAGTGGGCTGGTGGGCATCGTGAGGCAGGGCCGTCTCCGCGCCGGAGCGGGCAGGTGACGAGGTGAGCCTGCCGGCGGACGCGTACGAGGTGGCAGTCGCTACGGTCGAGGCCGCCAACCGCGAGGGCATCCCCCTCAAGCTGCTCGGTGGGCAGGCGGTCCGCTACCTCACCCCCGACTACCCGCCGCGTCGGCGCGGCGACCAGGACGTGGACCTCGCCTCGGTGTCGACCGCCAAGCGTGCGGTGATGGACCTGCTCACCGCGCTCGGCTTCGAGGGCGACCGGCGCTTCAACACCATGCACGGGCACCGGCAGATGTACTTCACCTCGGCCGACGGGACCACCGTCGACGTGATCATGGACCGGCTGCGCATGTGCCACGTGCTCGACTTCTCCGAGCGCATCGGGCGCATGCCGTGCACCCTCGACGTCACCGACCTGCTGTTGTCGAAGCTGCAGGTGGTCGAGCAGAACGAGAAGGACGTGCACGACATCGTCTACCTCCTGGCCGCGCACGAGGTGCGCGAGGGAGACCAGGGCGGGACCGTCGGGCTGCAGCGCTTCGGCGCGGTGCTGGCCGACGACTGGGGCTGGTGGCGCACGGCAACGGGCAACCTCGACCGCGTCATCGAGCTGGTCGGAGGCGAGCTGGCGCGGCTGGTGCCTCCGGGCGCGGCGCACGACCCGGTCGAGCAGGCCGCCGCGCTGCGGCGCCACGCCGAGGCGACCCCCAAGAGCCTGCGCTGGAAGCTCCGCGCCCGCCTCGGCGAGCGCGTGCAGTGGTACGAGGTCCCCGAGGAGGTCGGCCACTAGCTTCGGAGGGCGCATGAGGCTGTTGTTCGTGAGCGACCTGCACGGGTCGGAGATCTGCTGGAAGAAGTTCCTCAACGCCGGCGCGTTCTACCAGGCCGACGTGGTGATCCTCGGCGGCGACATCACCGGCAAGGCGATGGTCCCGATCGTGCAGCGCGCCGACGGCAGCTGGATCGCCTCGCTGCAGGACCACGTCGACACCCTGGAGACCGCCGGCGAGGTCGAGGAGTTCGCCAAGCGGGTGATGAACCGCGGCTACTACCCCATCCGGGTGTCGGAGGAGGAGTACCGCGCGCTGCAGGCCGACCCTGACCTGGTCGACAAGCGCTTCAAGCAGGTGATGGTCGACGGGACCGCGCGCTGGATCGCGATGGCCGAGGAGAAGCTCGCCGGCACCGGGATCCGGGTGATCGCCTGCCCCGCCAACGACGACATGTTCGAGATCGACCACGTGCTGGCGAGCGCGGAGCTGGTCGAGACCGGCGACGAGGACCACCCGACCCAGCTCGGCGAGTTCACCATGGTCTCGATGGGGTGGACCAACCCCACGCCGTGGCACACCTTCCGCGAGGCAGACGAGCCGGAGCTGGCGCGGCGCATCGAGCGGGCGCTCGCCTTCGCGGAGGACCCGTCGACCACGATCCTCAACTTCCACGCGCCGCCGTACGGCTCCAAGCTCGACAACGCGCCGGCGCTCAACCCCGACCTCACCTACGTCTCGGGCGGGCAGGCCCTGCGCCCGGTCGGCTCGACCTCGGTGCGCGACGCGGTGCGGCGGTTCCAGCCGCTGCTCTCCATGCACGGGCACATCCACGAGAGCAAGGGCGCCACCCGCATCGGCAGGACGCTCGCGCTCAACCCCGGGAGCTCCTACGAGGAGGGGATCCTGCAGGTCGCGATCGTCAACCTCGACGAGAGGAAGAAGAAGGTCAGGAATTACCAGCTGGTGAACGGCTAGCGCCGTTCCGACCCGGAAGGAGTGGGACATGGCAGCGACCGGCGAGGCCCCAACGCTGTTCCTCCGCAAGGCGACCGGTCTGGTGAAGGGATGGTCGAGGTTCGACGCCTTCCTCTATTCCTTCATGTCGGTCAACTTCGTGACCCTCGGGCTGTTCTTCAGCCTCTCGGTGCTCGGCTTCGTGCCCGACGGTCAGGTGCTGTCCGCCCTGCTGATCACGGGCGTGTTCATGACCTTCCTGGTGATCACGTACGCGGGGCTGATCTCGGTGATGCCGCGCGCCGGCGGCGACTACGTCTGGCAGAGCCGCCTGCTCGGCGGCGGCGTGGCGTTCGTCCTCGCCGTCACCGGCTGGTGGTTCATCCTCTGGTACTGGGCGCCGGTCTACGCCAACATCCTCAACGTCGAGCTGTTCCAGCCGCTGGCGGCGGTGTTCAAGCTCGACGGGGTGACCAGCTTCCTCGGCGGCAACAACGGCCTGTTCGTGGTCTGCCTGGTCACCGTCGCGCTCGCCGGCGTGCTGGTGTCGCTGGGGATGGAGACCTACGCGAAGATCCAGAAGTACTGCTTCTACGTCGGCATGGTGGCGCTGGCGCTGATGCTGCTGGTGATGCTGTTCGGCTCGCGCGGCGGCTTCGCCTCCGCCTTCAACCGGGAGGCCGCCAACCTCTTCGGCGTCTCCGGCGACGCCTACGGGCAGACGCAGCAGCTCGCCGGCGCCGCCAAGGTGGTGCCCGACCTCGGCTTCTCGCCGCTGCTCGGCGGCAGCCTGCTGCTGATCCCGTTCCTCGCCTTCTGGATCCTCTACCCCAACTGGGGCGCGACGCTGTACGGCGAGGTCCGCGGGGCGAGTGACTTCCGGCGCGTGCTCAACGGGATGATGTGGGGCCTGTGGGTCACCATCGGGATCGCGGTGGTGTTCATCCTGCTGGCGGCGAAGTTCTTCGGCTGGCAGTTCTTCAACGCGGCCAACCTCACCTACTGGAACGTGGTCTACGGCACCGGCAAGTCGGCGATCCCGATCTGGCCGTACCCGCCGCTGCTGGTCAGCTTCTACTTCCACAACGCGCTGCTGTCGACGCTGGTGCTGCTGGCCTTCGGCGCCTGGTTCCTGGGCTGGGCCGGGACCCTGTTCCTGTCGTCGACGCGGGTGATCTTCGCGGCCGCCTTCGACCGCATCCTGCCCGACCGCGTCGCCGACGTCTCGGAGCGCCGCCACGTGCCGGTCTGGGCGCTGGTCCTGATGCTGGCCCCGGCGGTCGTGGTCAGCGCGCTGTACGCCTACGTCGGCGACTTCCGCACCTACATCCTCGACGCGGTGCTGGTGATCGCGGTGACCTTCCTCGGCACCTCGATCGCGGCGATCGTGCTGCCGTGGCGCAAGAAGCAACTCTACGAGAGCTCGCCACTGGCCAGGTACAAGGTCGCCGGCATCCCGCTGATCACCATCTCCGGGACGATCACGGCGCTGTTCCTCGCCTACAACCTGTGGAAGTGGCTGGACGACGCGCTCTACGCGGTCAACAACAAGACCTCGCTGGTGTTCATGGGCGGCATGTACGTGCTGGCGCTGGTGATCTACGTGGTGGCGAAGCTGTACCGCAGGCAGCAGGGGATCGACCTGAAGGCGATCCACACCGAGATCCCGGTCGAGTAGCCGGCGGCGCGTGGGGGCCGGCGGCGGCCGGCCCCGCGCCCTCGGAGGTGAGGCACAGGTGGGGCGGGAGCAGCGCATGTTCGTCGGCGGCGAGTGGGTGGCGTCGGAGGCCGGCGCCGTGCTCGAGGCCACCAGCCCGTCGACCGGTGCGCCGATCGGGACGGTGCCCGCGGGCACCAGGGCCGACGCCAGGCGGGCGATCGAGGCCGCCCGCGTCGCCTGGCCGGGCTGGGCGGGAGCGTCGGCGTTCGACCGCGCCGCCGCGCTGCGCCGGGTCGCCGAGGCGGTCGACGCGCGCCGCCGGGAGCTGGCCGAGACGCTCACGCTCGACCAGGGCAAGCCGCTGCGGGCCGAGGCCGGCGACGAGGTCGACGAGCTGGTCGCCTACTTCGAGATGGCCGCCGCCGAGGCGACCAGGATGGAGGGGCTGCTGCCGCCCTCGGTCGACCCGCGCAAGCGGGTGCTGGTGCAGCGCGTGCCGCGCGGCGTGGTCGCGGTCATCAGCCCGTGGAACTGGCCCTACACCATGCCGGGCGAGATCCTCGCCCCGGCGCTCGCCTACGGCAACACGGTCGTCTGGGCGGCGGCGCCGACGACCTCGCTGTGCGCGGTGCGGCTGGCCGAGTGCCTCGCCGCGGCCGACCTGCCGCCAGGGGTGGTGAACCTGGTCACCGGGCAGGGCCAGGTGGTCGGCGACGAGCTCGCCGCCAACCCGGGCACGCAGGCGGTCGGGTTCATCGGCTCGACCGCCACCGGGCACCAGGTGGCGCGGCGCGCGGCCGGCAAGGAGCTGCTGCTCGAGATGGGCGGCAACGGTCCGCTGGTGGTGATGGACGACGCCGACCTGGACAAGGCGGTCGGGGCCACCTTGGAGGCCTGCTTCCTCAACGCCGGCCAGAGCTGCACCGCCGGGGAGCGGATCCTGGTGCAGGAGGGCGTCAAGGACGAGTACCTCGCCCGCCTCACCGTGGCGGTCGCCGATCGGGTCCGCCTCGGTGACCCCTTCGACGACGCCACCACCATGGGCCCGCTGAACAACGAGCCCACCGCGGCCAAGACCGAGCGCCACGTGAGCGACGCACTGGAGCGCGGCGCCATCCTGGTCACCGGCGGCAAGCGCGCCCCGCAGCACGGCAGCGAGCTGTTCTTCGAGCCGACCGTGCTCGACGGCGTCGGCCACGAGATGGCGATCGCCCGCGAGGAGACCTTCGGCCCGGTGGCGCCAATCGCGACGATCCGCGACGAGCGGGAGGCGGTCGAGCTGGTGAACGCCTCGGAGTACGGGCTGCTCGCGGCGATCTTCACCAGGGACCTGGGGCGCGGCCTGGCGTTCGCCGAGGCGGTGCGGACGGGGTGGGTGAACGTCAACGAGGGCACCAACTACTGGGAGTCGCACCTGCCCTTCGGCGGGCGCGCGGGGTCGAGCAGCGGCGTCGGCCGGGTCAACGGCCGCTTCTCCATGGAGCGCCTCACCGAGCTGAAGACGGTCGTGATCGACCTCGGCTGAGCGTTGCGGTGATCGCAACCAGCGCTTGATCGCGCAACCAGGGCTGCGAGGATGAGAGGGTCCGGGGCTCATGTAGCGGAGCGGTAGCCCTGGATGTATCAAGCTGTCCGGGGCTCACGTGGCGGAGCGGTGGCCCCGGATGGACAGGAGGGTGCGGAAGCTGGAAGGAGGCGCAGTGCTCGACCGTGCCCACACGGTGGTCGTCGGCTGCGGCATCGTCGGCGCGAGCGCCGCCTACCACCTGGCCGAGCTCGGCCAGCCGGACGTGCTGGTGCTCGACCAGGGGCCGCTGTTCGAGACCGGCGGCTCCAGCTCGCACGCGCCCGGCCTGGTGTTCCAGACCAACCGCTCGCGCACCACCTGCCGCGTCGCCCAGGACACCGTGGCGCTGTACCAGGCACTGGAGCTCGACGGCCAGCCGTGCTGGTACGGCGTCGGGTCGCTGGAGATCGCCACCACGCCCGAGCGGATGTGGGAGCTGCGGCGCCGGCTCGGCTGGGCGCGCGCCTACGGGATCGAGGGCGGCGAGCTGCTCACCCCGGCCGAGGCGGCGGAGCGGGTGCCGCTGCTCGACCCGGACACGGTCCTCGGCGCCTACCACGTGCCGAGCGACGGCATCGCCAAGGCGCTGCGCATCGTGGAGGTGCTCGCGCGCAGGGCCGCGGCGCGAGGGGTGGCGTTCGAGGGCGGCGTCACCGTGACCGGCTTCGAGGTCGCCGGTGGGCGCGTGCGCGGGGTCCGCACCGACCACGGCGAGGTCGAGTGCGAGCGCGTGCTGCTCTGCGCCGGCATCTGGGGCCCGACGGTGGGCGCGCTGGCCGGGGTGCCGGTGCCGCTGGTCGCGGTGCAGCACCAGCTCGTCTGGACCGACCCGGTCGAGCAGCTCGCCGGCGAGACCCGCGAGGTGGTCCACCCGATCCTGCGCCACCAGGACATGGCGATGTACTTCCGCCAGCGCGCCGACCACTACGCGGTCGGCAGCTACCGGCACGAGCCGATCGCCACGCCGCAGCGCGAGCTGCGCCGGCCAGGCGCCGCCCTGCCGCCGGCGGTGATGCCGTTCACCCCGGAGGACTTCGCGGTCGCCGAGGCCGAGGCCGTCCGGGTCCTGCCAGCCCTCGCCGGCAGGACGCGCCCGGCCGACCCGGCGCGCGCGCTCAACGGCATGTTCTCGTTCACGCCCGACGGCAGCTCGATCGTCGGCGAGAGCGCCGCCGTCGGCGGCGTCTGGGTCTGCGAGGCCGTCTGGATCACCCACGCCGGCGGCATGGGCAGGCAGGTGGCCGAGTGGATGGCGCTGGGCGAGCCCGGCTACGACCTCGCCGAGGCCGACGCGAACAGGTTCTACCCGTACCAGACCACCGCGCCCTACGTGTTGGAGCGCGGCAAGCAGCAGTACCGCGAGGTCTACGACATCCTGCACCCGCGCCAGCAGATGGCACGCCCGCGCGACCTGCGCCTCACCCCGTTCCACGCGCGGCAGCGGGCGCTCGGCGCCAGTTTCGTGGTCGGCGCCGGCTGGGAGCGGCCGCAGTGGTTCGAGGCCAACCGCCCCCTGCTCGCCGGCGCGTCATGGGAGAAGCGCGACGGCTGGGCGGCGCGGCTGTGGTCGCCGGTCGAGGGCGCCGAGCACCTCGCCACCCGCTCCGATGCGGCCCTCTACGACCTCACCCCGTTCGCCAAGTTCGAGGTGGCCGGCCCCGACGCCGAGGCCTTCCTGGAACGGGTCTGCGCCAACCGGGTGGCGCGGGCGCTCGGCGCGGTGGTCTACACCGCGATGCTGACGCCGCGCGGCGGGATCCGCTGCGACCTCACCGTGACCCGCGAGGCCGCCGAGCGCTTCCGCATCGTCACCGCCGGGGTCAGCGGCCGGCACGACCTCGCCTGGCTGCGCGCGCAGCGCCGCGACGGCGAGCGCGTCACGGTCACCGAGCGCACCGGGGAGACGTTCGTGCTGGGCCTCTGGGGCCCGAAGGCGCGCGCGATCCTCGCGGCGGTCACCGACGCCGACGTCTCCAACCAGGCGTTCCCCTACCTCACCGCCAGGCACCTCGAGGTCGGCGAGGTGCCAGTCTGGGCGCAGCGCATCAGCTACGTCGGCGAGCTCGGCTGGGAGCTGTACGGGGACTTCGCCATGGGCGGGCGCGCCTGGGAGCTGCTGTGGCGGGCCGGGCGTGAGCACGGCCTGGTCGCGGCCGGCCTCGGCGCCTTCGACACCCTGCGGCTGGAGAAGGGCTACCGGCTCTGGGGCCAGGACATCCACGTCGAGTACGACCCGCTCTCGGCGGGGCTGGGCTTCGCGCTGCGCTGGGCGAAGGAGTTCCAGGGCAGGGCGGCGCTCGAGGCGATCCGCGAGCGCGGCGTGGCCCGCCGGCTGGTGCCGATGCTGCTGGACGACCCGGCCGCGGTGGTGCTCGGCCTCGAGCCGGTCCGCGTGGACGGCGCGGTGGTCGGGTACGTCACCTCGGCCGGCTACGGCTACTCGATCGGCCGCTGCATCGCCTACGGCTACCTGCCGGTCGAGCTCGCCGAGGAAGGAACCAAGGTGGCGATCGAGTACTTCGACGAGCGCCAGCCGGCGACGGTCGCCACCGAGCCGCTGGTCGATCCCAAGGGAGAGCGGCTGAAGGGATAGCGCCGATGCCGGAAGACCGGGAAGAACAGGAAGAGATCGTCCTGTCGGAGCTCGGCGACGACGACCTCGTCAGGCAGATGCACGACGACCTCTACGACGGCCTGGCCGACGAGATCGTCGAGGGCACCGGGATCCTGCTCGAGCGCGGCTGGACGGCCGGGGCGGTGCTGAACAAGGCGCTGGTCGAGGGCATGCGGATCGTGGGGATCGACTTCCGCGACGGCATCCTGTTCGTCCCCGAGGTGCTGCTGGCCGCGAACGCGATGAAGGCCGGCATGGCGGTGCTGCGCCCGCTGCTGGCCGAGACCGGCGCCGAGCGCGTCGGCAAGGTGGTCATCGGCACGGTCAAGGGCGACATCCACGACATCGGCAAGAACCTGGTGGCGATGATGCTCGAGGGCGCCGGCTTCGACGTGGTCGACCTCGGCATCAACAACCCGGTGGAGAGCTACCTGGCGGCGCTCGACCAGCATCGGCCCGACATCCTGGGGATGTCCGCCCTGCTGACCACCACCATGCCCTACATGAAGGTGGTGATCGACGAGCTGGTCGCCAAGGGCATCCGCGACGACTACATCGTGCTGGTCGGCGGCGCGCCGCTGAACGAGGAGTTCGGCAAGGCGATCGGCGCCGACGGCTACTGCCGCGACGCCGCCGTCGCGGCCGAGATGGCGCAGGCGCTGGTGCGCTCGCGCCGCGCCGCCGCCGGGGGCTCGGCGTGAGTGCCGCGCCGAGGCTGGTCGACGGCGAGGTCGCCTACGAGCCAGGGGCCGGCCGTGGGCCTCGCGTCCTGGTGGTGGCGTGCGGGGCGATCGCGCGCGAGGTGCTCGACGTGGTCCGGCTGAACGGCTGGTCGAACGTGACGCTGCGGTGCCTGCCGGGCAAGCTCCACAACACGCCGGCGCGGATCGCCGAGCGCGTGGACGCCAAGCTGCGCCAGGCCGAGGCGGAGGGCGGCTGGGACCGCGTGTTCGTCGCCTACGGCGACTGCGGCACCGGCGGCGCGCTCGACCGGGTGGTGGCCGCGCACGGGGTCGGGCGCCTCCCGGGCGACCACTGCTACGCCTTCCTCGCCGGGGTCGACACCTGGCTGGCGCTGCACGAGGCGGAGCCGCGCACCTTCTACCTGACCGACTTCCTCTGCCGGCACTTCGAGCGCCTGGTGGTCGAGGGGCTCGGGCTCGACCGGCACCCCGAGCTGCTGCCCGACTACTTCGGCAACTACCTGCGGGTCGTCTACCTGGCCCAGCGCGACGACCCGGCGCTGGCGCGCAAGGCGCGCGAGGCCGCCGCCTACCTCGGCCTGGCGCTGGAGGTCCGCCGTGACGGCCTCGGCGACCTGCGGCCGGCGCTCGAACGGGTCATGGAGGAGCGATGACCGACACCGTGCTCGCCTCCGCCACCAGGGAGGTGGTGATCGGCTTCGAGCGTCCCTTCGTGATGATCGGCGAGCGCATCAACCCGACTGGGAGAACCAAGCTGGCGGCGCAGATGGCGGCCGGCGACTTCTCGACCGTGGTCGCCGACGCGCTCGCGCAGGTCGAGGCCGGCGCCCACGTGCTCGACGTGAACGCGGGCATCCCCCTGGCGGACGAGCCGGCGATCCTGGCGCAGGCGGTCGAGCTGGTGCAGTCGGTCACCGAGGTGCCGCTGTGCATCGACTCCTCGATCCCCGACGCGCTCGAGGCGGCGCTGGCCGTCGCCAGGGGCAAGCCGCTGGTCAACTCCGTGACCGGCGAGGAGGCGCAGCTCGAACGGGTGCTGCCGCTGGTGGCGCGGCACGGTGCCGCGGTGGTCGCGATCTCCAACGACGAGACGGGCATCTCCGAGGACCCCGACGTGCGCTTCGAGGTCGCCCGCAGGATCGTCCGGCGCGCCGCCGACCACGGCATCGCCCGCGCCGACGTGGTGGTCGACCCGCTGCTGATGCCGGTCGGCGCCATGGCCAGCGCCGGGCGGCAGGTGTTCCGGCTGGTGCGCCGCCTCAGGGAGGAGCTCGGCGTCAACACCACCTGCGGCGCCTCCAACGTCGCCTTCGGCCTGCCGAACCGCCACGCGCTCTCGGCCGCGTTCCTGACCATGGCCGCCGCGTCGGGGATGACCTCGGCGATCACCAACCCCCTCAGCGAGGAGATCCGGCGGGCGGTGCTGGCGGCCGACGTGCTGCTCGGCCACGACCCCGACTGCACGACCTGGATCGGCCGCGCCCGCGAGGGCGCGGCGCCGCCGGCCGACGGCGCCGTGGCCGGGCGCCGTCGCGGCGGCCGCGAGGGCCGCCGGGCCGGCCGTGAGGGTGCCCGTCGGCCCGCGGCGGTGGCGGAGGGGTCCGAGGAGCCCGGGACGGGTGCCCCGGAGGATCGGGAGCCGTGAGCGAGCAGGCCGACGCGCGCGCCGTCTTCACGCCGTCCGGCCGGCGCGGCTCGTTCCCCGCCGGCACCAGCCTGCTCGAGGCCGCGCGGGCGCTCGGCGTCGACCTCGACTCGATCTGCGGCGGCCGCGGCATCTGCGGCCGCTGCCAGGTGGTGGTCAGCGAAGGGTCGCACGCCAAGCTCGCGGTGGAGTCACGCGCGGCCAACCTGGAGCCGTTCACCGAGCCGGAGGAGCGCTACCGTGCCCGCCGCGGGCTCGCGCCCGGCCGGCGGCTCGGCTGCCACGCGCGCCTGCGCGGCGACGTGGTGGTCGACGTGCCCCCGGAGAGCCAGCTCCACCGCCAGGTGGTGCGCAAGGACGCCGAGGCGCGGGCGATCGAGCTCGACCCGGTGGTGCGGCTGCACCACGTCGAGGTCGAGCGGCCCTCGCTCGGGTCGCAGGCCAGCGACCTGGCACGGCTGCTCGACGCGCTGGCGCGCGAGTGGGGCCTGAGCGGCCTGGAGGTCGACCTGCAGGTGGTGAACGGGTTGCAGGCCGCGCTCAGGGCGGGGGAGTGGGCGGTGACCGTGGCGGTGCACGACGGGCGGACCGTCACCGCGGTCTGGCCGGGCTTCCGCGACCTCGCCCTCGGGATCGCCTTCGACCTCGGCTCCACCACCGTCGCCGGGCACCTCTGCGACCTCGCCAGCGGCGAGGTGCTCGCCAGCGCCGGCGCGATGAACCCGCAGATCCGCTTCGGCGAGGACCTGATGAGCCGGGTCAGCTACCTGATGCTGAACCCCGGCTCGCTCGGCGCGCTGACCGGCGCCGCCCGTGGCTGCCTCGACGGCCTGGTCGGGGAGCTGACCGCCGAGGCCGGCTTCGAGCCGACCGACGTGCTCGAGGTGACGCTGGTCGGCAACCCGGTGATGCACCACCTGGTGCTCGGCATCGACCCCGGCGAGCTCGGCGGCGCCCCGTTCGCCCTGGCCACCGACCGGGCGCTGCGCCTGCGCGCCGCCGACGAGCTGGGGCTCGGCGTGCACCCAGGCGCGCGCGCCTACGTCCTGCCGTGCGTCGCCGGGCACGTCGGCGCGGACACCGCCGGGGTCCTGCTGGCCGAGGCGCCGCAGCGGCGCGACGATATTTCACTGGTGGTGGACGTGGGCACCAACGCCGAGATCGTGCTCGGCGGCGGCGAGCGGCTGCTGGCGGCGTCGAGCCCGACCGGCCCGGCGTTCGAGGGAGCGCAGATCTCCGGCGGCCAGCGGGCCGCGCCCGGCGCGGTCGAGCGCGTCCGCGTCGAGCAGGCCACCCTCGAGCCCCGCCTGCGCGTGATCGGCAGCGACGCCTGGTCGGACGAGCCGGCCTTCGCCGGCACGGCGGTCACCGGGATCTGCGGCTCGGGGATCGTCGAGGCGGTCGCCGAGCTGTACCTCGCCGGGGTCGTCGGCGCCGACGGGACCATCGACGGGTCGGCCGCCGCACGGTCGGCGCGGGTCGTTCCCGACGGGCGGACCTTCTCCTACGTGCTGCACGACGGCACCGCCACGGGCGGTCCGCTGCTCACGGTCACCCAGGACGACGTCCGCCAGATCCAGCTCGCCAAGGCCGCGCTGCACGCGGGCTGCCGCCTGCTGATGGACCGGCTCGGCGTCGAGGAGGTCGACCGCGTGCGGCTCGCCGGCGCCTTCGGCGCCCACATCGACCCGGTCCACGCCCTGGTGCTCGGCATGATCCCGGACTGCGACCCCGCCACGGTCACCAGCGCCGGCAACGCCGCCGGCACCGGCGCACGGATCGCGCTGCTGAACCGCGCCTCGCGCGCCGAGGTCGAGGCGCTGGTGCGCCGCGTCGAGAAGGTCGAGACGGCCATCGAGCCCCGCTTCCAGGAGCACTTCGTCGCCGCGATGGCGATCCCGCACGCCCACGACCCCTACGCGCGGCTGGCGCGCACGGTCGCCCTCCCGGAGCACGACCGCCCGCAAGGCCGGGAGCGGCCACGCCGCCGCCGCCGCGCCGGCCGGACTGAGGAGCGACGAACGACGTAGGAGGTGGCCCGCCGACGTTTGAATAGAGAAAGGCGCGACATGAGCACCCAGACCGGACCGCGGGGCAGGCGTGGCGGCGGGCGCGAGGCGCGCCGCAGCGCGCGGCTGCACGCGGTCGCCGAGAAGGTCCCGTTCATCACCCGCACGATGACCCCGTTCGAGGTGCTCTCCGCCGAGGGCCTCGAGCTCATCGAGCACAACGCCGACACCATCCTGGAGCAGGTCGGCATCGAGTTCCGCGACCCGGACGCGCTGGCGACGCTGCGGGCGGCCGGCGCCGAGGTCGAGGGCGAGCTGGTGCGCTTCCCCCACGGCATGGCCCGCACGCTGGTGCAGGCGACCGCGCCGCGCGAGTTCGTCCAGCACGCCCGCAACCCCGCCAACGACGTGCGGCTCGGCGGCAGCGCGACGGTGTTCGCGCCGGCCTACGGCTCGCCGTTCGTGCGCGACCTCGACGGGGGCCGGCGCTACGGCACCATCGAGGACTTCCGCAACTTCGTGAAGCTCACCTACCTCTCGCCCTACCTGCACCACAGCGGCGGCACCGTGTGCGAGCCGGTCGACCTGCCGGTGAACAAGCGCCACCTCGACATGGTCCACGCCCACCTGCGCCACTCCGACAAGCCGTTCATGGGCTCGGTCACGCACCCGGACCGCGCCAGGGACACGGTGGAGATGGCACGGATCGTGTTCGGCGCCGAGCGGCTGGAGCGCGACTGCGTCATCCTCAGCCTGATCAACGCGAACTCCCCGCTGGTCTGGGACGCGACCATGCTCGGCGCGGCGAGGGTCTACGCCGAGGCGAACCAGGCCGTGCTGATGACCCCGTTCATCCTCGCCGGCGCGATGAGCCCGACGACGGTGGCCGGCACCGCCACCCAGACGCTCGCCGAGGCGCTGGCCGGCATGGCCTACGTCCAGCTCGTCCGGCCCGGCGCGCCGATGGTCTTCGGCTCGTTCGCCTCCTCGATGTCGATGCAGTCGGGCGCCCCGACGTTCGGCACGCCGGAGCCGGCGCTGGTGCTGTACGCGTTGGCGGCCTGCGCGCGCCGGCTCGGTGTGCCGTTCCGCAGCGGCGGCGCGCTGACCGCCTCGAAGGTCCCCGACGCCCAGGCCGCCTACGAGTCGGCCAACACCATGCAGCCGACCCTGCTCGCCGGCGTGCACTTCGTGCTGCACGTCGCCGGCTGGCTGGAGGGCGGCCTGGTGATGGGCTACGAGAAGTTCGTCATGGACGCCGACCAGGCCGGCGCCTGGCACGCCTTCGCCAAGGGCGTCGACCTGTCCCCGAACGGCCAGGCCCTCGACGCGATCAGGGACAACGGCCCCGGCAAGCACTTCCTCGGCTCGGCCCACACGCTGGCGAACTTCGAGACGGCCTTCTACCGCTCCTCGGTGGCCGACAACAACTCCTTCGAGCAGTGGGAGCTGGACGGCTCGCTGGACGCGGCGGCGCGGGCGAACGCCGTCTGGAAGCGGATGCTCGCCGACTACCAGCCTCCGCCGATCGACGAGGCGGTCGAGGCGGAGCTGCGCGAGTGGATCGAGCGGCGCAAGGCGTCCTTCCCCGACTCGAACGTCTGAGGCCGCGGCTCAGCCCAGGCGGCTGAGGACCAGCCGGTCGCGCAGCCGGTCGGGGAGGCGGGCGACCATGGCGGCGATGTGCGCGTCGCGTCCCACCAGGTAGCGGGCGCGCGGCCGCTGGACCGTCAGCGCCCGCGCCACCACCGCGGCGACCTTGTCGGCCGGCATGCCGTGGGTGGCGTTGTACCTGGCGCCGGCGCGGGCGCGCGCCGCCCCGCCCGTACAGCTCCACCGCCTCGGGCGGCAGGGTCTGCTGCAGCTTCTCGGCCGCCGCGAGCGACGTCTCCCAGATCGGGGTCGCGGTCGAGCCGGGCTCGACCAGCACCACCGCGATGCCCCACGGGGAGAGCTCCAGCCGCAGCGAGTCGGTCAGCCCCCGCAGGGCGAACTTCGAGGCGGCGTACGCGCCGGTCAGCGGGCTGGCGATGCGGCCGCCGATGGAGCCGAGGTTGACGATGCGGCCGTGGCCGCGGCGCAGCAGCGGCAGCAGCGCCTTGGTGACCGCGTGCTGGCCGACGACGTTCACCTCGAGCTGGCGGCGCAGCCTCTCGGGGGGCAGGAACTCGAGCGGCGCGGCCACGGCGATGCCGGCGTTGTTGACCAGCCCCGCGAGGCCGCGCTCGCCGACCTCGCGGCCGACCAGCGCGGCGGTGGCCGCGACCGCCTCGGGGTCGGTGACGTCCAGCAGCGCGGGCACCACCCGATCGCCGAGCTCGCCGCGCAGCGCCTCGGCGTCCTCCGTGCGCCGCACCCCGGCGACCACCCGGTAGCCGTCGGCGGCGAGCCGCCGCACGACGGCCGCGCCGATCCCCTTCGACGCCCCGGTGACCACCACGGTCGGCGCGTCCGCCTGCTGTGCTTCCACGTCCCGGTCCCAGCTCGACGTCCGTCCCGACGGGTCGCTTCGACCATACCCAAGCCGGCGTCCTTCGCGGAAAACAGGGTCCTGGAGGGAGCGGACCCGCACCCTGTCCCGAGTCGCACGGTCCACCGATCGTTCCTAGGTGGACGACGGAGGGCTCACGCAGGGGTGAGCCGGATGGCGAGGGTGCGGGCGTGCCGCCGGTAGCCCAGCGAGCGGGCGACCGCGACCGAGGGGACGTTGGCGAGCAGTGTCTGGTAGTGCAACAGCCAGCCCTGGTCGAGCCCGTGGCGGGTCATCGCGCTGACCACCGCCCGGCCGTGGCCCCGCCCGCGGTGCTCGGGGTGGGTGACGATGCCGACGTTCCAGAAGCGCTCCCGCCACGGTGCCAGCGTGCCGGCGGCCACCAGTGCGCCGCCGACCAAGCGGCCGAACACCGGCGGCCGCTCGGGGTCGATCGAGCTGGCCTCCCACTCGCCCGGCGGGCAGGCCGCCGCGAGCGCGTCCAGGGCTGCCCGGTCGGTGTTCGACAGCGGCCGCGTCCCCCGAGGGTCGGCCGGGGCGAAGCCGCCGGCGTCGACGTCGCCCTGCCAGGCAGGCCCCACCATCCGCTGCGCCGCCGGGCCGAACAGCCCCGCCAGGCGGGTGGGGTCGAACGCCTCGGCGGCACCCAGGTGGCCCAGGGCGGCCTCGGCCGGTGCGTACCAGTCGTCCGGCACCGTGACCACGCAGGCGGTCTCGGTCGCCAACGCGAACGCGACGCGCTGGCCCACGAACGCCGGGCCATGGCGCACCACCGTCGTACCGGGAGACTGCAGCACACGCGCCGTGGAGCCGAGCTCCGCCGCCCACGCCGCGAGCGCCGCATCGCGGCAGGTCACGGTGCGCGGCCGTCGACGACCTCGAGGAGGATGTCGCCGTGGCAGGGCCGCTCGGGCGGGCACCAGCAGGCCAGCGTCCTGCCGGCCAGCTCGCGGCGGGCGGCCTCGACCAGCTCCGGGTGCTCGCGGAGGTGGCGACGGTAGCGCGCCAGTGCCCCGGCGAGGCCGTGCTCGCTGACGCGGTAGGGGTTGCCCCACTTGCCGGGGCGGGAGATCACCACCGCACCGGGCGGCTTGCGCCATCCCCTGGTCCGTCGCAGCTGGACACGACGCGGGGAGGAAGTCGCCATGTCGGTGTGCATCCGGGTACCTCCTCGGACGGGCAGACCTTGTCTTGCGCGCGCGATCCCAGCGTACGCAGCGCCGACCCGCCTTGGCCTTCACCCTTCGAGGTGCCGCGGTGGCGGGTTGCTGCCCGCCTTTGGCGGCTTCGGGCCCCGCTTGGGGCGGTCTGGTCGTCCACAGTCGTGGGGGCCGCTGTCGCGGCGATCTGCGGGTAGGAAGTGGGGGACTTGTCCCCAGATTCGGCAACAGGCCTGGGCAGTGCCCACCTGGCCGGGTAGCCTCCGGGCCATGGAAACGTACACCAGTTCGCCGAGCAGCCCCGAGGCCTACCCCGCCAGGGCGCCCACAGGGCCAGGCCTGCCCGCGGCGTTGGACTGGCTGGACGCCGCGGTCGCCAACCTCGCCACCCTCGACCCCGGCCAGGAGCCCGACGCGGCCCTGGCCACCGGCATGCTGGCCGCCGAACGCCTCGGCGACCGGTTCGACGCCGCCCGGCTGCGGCTGCTCGCCGCGGTCGACGCCCGCGGCGCCGCCGGCGCCGAGCACGGCACCCTCGCCCCGACCGCCGGCTGGCTGCGCGCCAACCGCCGCCTCAGCCCCCACGCCGCCGCCCAGTGGGTCCGCACCGCCCGCGCGCTGCACCGCGGCCCCCTGGCCGGGACCGCCCGGGCGCTGGCCGCTGGGGAGGTGTCCTACGCCCACGCCGCCGTGCTGGCCGACGCCACCAGCGACCTGCCCCCGGCCAGGGTCGCCGAGGCCGAGCCGGTCTTCCTCGACGCCGCGGCGCGGCTGGACCCGCCCAGGTTGCGCCGCGTGGCCGAGCACCTCCGCGAGCTCGTCGACCCCGACCAGGCCGAGGAACGCGGCCGGGCACGCCTGGAGAAGCGCGGCCTGTGGCTGTCGGTCACCTTCGACGGCCTGGTCGACGTCAAGGGCCTCCTCGACCCGGAGGCCGGCGAGGCCGCCGTGGCCGCGCTGGCACCGCTGGCCCGGCCTGCCGGCCCCGACGACGAGCGCTCCGCGCCGCAGCGGCGCGCCGACGCCTTCGGCGAGCTGGCCCGGTGGCGGCTGCAGGCCGGCGACCTGCCTCAGGAGGGTGGCTTGCGGCCCCAGGTGAACGTGACCGCGGACCTCGCCACCCTCCAAGCCCCTCACGGCGTCGGCGGGACCGGGGCTTGGAGTGGGGTCCTGCCCGGCGAGACGGTCCGGCGGCTTGCCTGCGACGCGGTCGTCACCCGCGCCATCGTCCGCCGCCACCCGCACCCCGACCTTCCCACCACCCACCCCGACCACCCTGGCCTGGACGGCAACGACCCAGGCGGCCGCAGCACCGCCGATGGCGCTCTGGCCGCCAAGCTGCGCGACGCCGTCGCCCTGCTGCCGTCGCCGCTGGGCGCGCCGGTCGAGCTGCTGGACCTGGGCCGCGCCACCCGCACCATCTCGCCGGCGCTGCGCCGCGCGCTGGCGGTGCGCGACGGCGGCTGCGCCGCCCCCGGCTGCGACCGGCCACCGCAATGGACGGACGCCCACCACCTCGACCACTGGGTCGACGGTGGGGCGACCTCGCTCGACAACCTCGTGCTGCTGTGCCGCACCCACCACATGGCCGTCCACGAGCACGGCTGGCAACTCAACCGCGACCCGGCCAGCGGCCAGGTCACCCTCGCGCCGCCCGCCCGCTGCGGCCACGACCCGCCCGCCGCATAGTAGCCGCCACCAGCGCACCAACCAGCCGGCCGCCGCCAGTTCTCCACCGAGGGGACCCACGGGGGCCGCCACCGGCGCTCAGCCGTTCAAGCGAGATTCCACGAACCTGCCGCAGGCGGCTGCTCGAGAATCCGCTGATGAGGCTTACCTCGGCGAGCTGACCTGAGCGCCTCGCTTTGGCTCGGGCATGCGGCTGCGGCCGGCGCGCTTGCCAGGGACCCCCGAAACGGGCAAGAGTTGCGCGGTCCTCGGCCGCAACCGGACAGGAGGGAACCGTGCCGATCGCGACGACCATCACCGCGGCGCCGCCGGCGGCCCCGGAGCAGGGCGAGCAGCCGGCGGCGATCGCCCCGGTCGCCGCCGCGCCGCCGCAGGGCATCGCCGGGCGGGCCGTCCTCGGCGGCGTGGTGGTGATCCTGCTCGGGTGGGGAGCCAGCATCCTGCTCAACCGGGCCGCCGACCCGCAGGCGCTGAAGATCCCGGCCGGCATCAGCGTGTTCGCGCTGTTCTACGTCGTCACCCAGGGCATCGAGCGGCTCCTGGAACCCTTCGCCAGGCTCTGGGACGGCACCAGGGAGCCCGCCGGGCAGCGCGACGCCGCCGCGGTCGAGGCGGAGCAGCACAAGGCCGCCGGCGAGATGGCGGCCGCGGTCGCGAAGCTCGACACCGTGGCGGAGAAGCAGGCGGACGTCGACCGCAGGCGGGCCAACCGGACGATCGTGCTGTGGGCGGTCGCCAGCGTGCTCGGCATGCTGCTCAGCGGCGTCCTCGGCCTGTACCTGCTGCACGTCGTCGGGCTGCAGGACGACCTGGTCGGCATCGACGGCAGGATCACCGCAGGCCTTGGCAGCCCGGCCGGCCTGCGGCACGCGCTCGACCTGCTGGTCACCGGGCTGGCGGTCGGCGGCGGCACCAAGCCGCTCCACGACCTGATCCAGAACATCCAGGAAGCCAAGAACGACAAGAAGGACCCGGCGCACGTCCGCCCCTGAGCCTCACGGCGTGCGCAGCAGCCGCTTGAGCACCTTGCCCTGCGGGGAGATCGGCAGCTCCGGCACGAAGCGCACGCTGCGGGGCAGCTTGTAGCGGGCCAGCCGCGTGCGCAGGAAGGCGAGCAGCTCCTCCTCGTCGGCGGTCGCGCCGTCGCGGCGCACCACGAACGCGCGGCCGACCTCGCCCCAGCGCTCGTCGGGCACGCCGACCACCGCGCACATCAGCACCGCCGGGTGCTCGCAGAGCGCCCGCTCGACCTCGGCGGGGTACACGTTCTCCCCGCCGGAGACGAACATGTCCTTCTTGCGGTCGACGATGAAGTAGAAGCCGTCGCCGTCGGCGTAGGCGAGGTCGCCGCTGTGGAACCAGCCGCCGGCGTCGACCGCGTCGGCGCTGGCCCGCGGGTCCTCGAAGTAGCCGGAGAACATCGACGGGCCCTTGAGGACCAGCTCGCCGACCCCGCCCGGTGGGAGCGCGGCGCCGGACTGGTCGACCACGGCGGCGCTCACGAACCAGTTGGGGCGGCCGATCGAGCCGGCCTTGGCGACGGCGTGCTCCGGGCCCATGCTGAAGCCGCCCGGCCCGAACTCGGTCATGCCGAAGCCCTGCTTGAACGGGGTGTCGTGGACCGCGCGCCAGCGCTCGATCACGCTGACCGGCAGTGGCGCGCCGCCGCTGGTGACGAAGCGCAGGCTCGACAGGTCGGCGCTGGCGAAGCGCTCCGAGGCCAGCAGCGTCTGGTACTGGGTCGGCACGCAGAAGAACAGCGTGACCCGCTCACGTTCGACCAGGTCGAGCATGCCTTCCGGGTCCCAGGCGCGCAGCAGCACCACGGTGCCGCCGAGGACCAGCAGCGGCAGGGTGTAGACCAGCAGGCCGCCGGTGTGGAACAGCGGCGTGTGGGTGATGGTGACGTCGTCGCGGTCGAGCTCGTGGACGGCGGTGTTGAGCGTGTTCCAGGCGATCATCCGGTAGCTCACCATCGCCGCCTTGGCGACCCCGGTGGTCCCGCCGGTGAACAGCAGGCAGGCGACGTCCTCGGGGTCGAGGTCGGCGGGGGCCGCCAGCGGCGCGGCGGCGAGCGCGTCGGCGTAGGGCCGGCTCCCGTCCAGGCCGGCGCCGTCCAGGTGCGCCAACGCCGGCGCCGGCCCGGCCGCGGCAACCGCCCGCGCTCCGGCGGCGAACTCCTGCTCGTACAGCAGCGCCGACGGGCGCGTGCGGGCGGCGAGCTCGCCCAGCTCGGCCATGACCACCTCGATGGTGCGCAGGTTGAGCTGGGTGAACACGAACAGGTCGACGTCGCCGAGCCGCAGGCCGGCGTCGGCGACCACCTGGCGCACCAGCGGCGGCCAGTGCTCGCTGTTGAAGCCGGCCGGGATCCTGCGGGCGAACTCGACGTGCGGCGGGCCGCCGCGGCGCACCGCCTCCTCGGTGGCGGGGCGGGCGGCGCCGCCGGTGTAGACGCCGAGGGCGTCGTGCCAGGAGCCGTCCGCGCCGAGGCGGCCGGCGAGGAAGCCGGGCTCCGGCCCGGCCTCGAGCAGCGCCGCGCCGGCGCCGTCGGCGAACAGCGTCGCGGTGTGCTTGTCGGACCAGTCGAGGAAGCGGGTCATCCCGTACGCCCCGACCACCAGCGCCAGCCCGCAGGCCGGGTCGGTGGCGATGCGCCGCGAGGCGACGTCGAGCGCGGTCACCCAGGCGGCGCAGGCGCAGTTGACGTCGAAGGTGGCCGCCCGGCGCGCGCCGAGCTTGGCCTGCACCACCGAGGCGGTCGCCGGGCTCAGGTAGTCGGGCGTGTCGGTGGCGACGATCACCAGGTCCAGCTCGGCGGGGGAGCGGCCGGCCTGCCGCAGGCAGGCGCGGGCGGCGCCGACCGCCAGGTCCGAGGTGGTCTGGTCGGCGGCCATCACGTGCCGCTCGCGGATGCCGACGTTGGCCACCAGCCACTGGTCGACCGGCTCGCCGAGCAGCTCCTCCAGCTCGGCGTTGGTGACCACCCGGTCGGGCACGTAGCGGCCGGTCGCGGCGATCCTGGCGTGCCTCGGCTGGGGCGGACTCACGTCTGACGCAGGAACTCCCCGAGGAGCCGCCTGAACTCCTCGGGCCGCTCGATGTGGGGGGAGTGGCCGCAGTCGGCGACCACCGCCTCGCGGTAGCCGCCTCCGCCCTCCCGGTAGGCGTCCAGCAGCGCCCGGATCTGCGCCACCATCGGCTGCGGCGGGTACACCTCGTCGCCGGGCCAGCCGGGCACGGCGCCGAGCTTGCCGAGGTAGCCGGGGTCGAACAGGGAGGTGTCGGAGACGATCGTGTCGGCGTCGCCGCGGATCCACAGCACCGGCGGCTTGGGCTCGGCGGCGGCGAAGCCGCCGAGGTCGCAGTGCTTGGGGGAGATGGCGTTGTTGATCCCGCGGGTGCCCGGCGCGATCCCCGGCCAGTTGGGCGAGCTCTGCACGTCGCCCGGGTAGTGGTCGTCGCCGACCACGCTGGACAGGATCGCGTCCAGGTAGGCCTCCTCGCGCTCGGGCTCGACCCGGAACGGCGCCCGGAAGTAGAAGCCGTTCATCACCTGGCGGGGCGCGAAGTCGCCCTCGGCGGCACGGTCCCGCGCGGCGAGCAGTCGCACGAACTCAGGGTTGGCGGTGCCGGCGCCGGAGCCGGCGTAGTCGGGCCAGCACGGCACGCCGTGCTGGTCGCGGGTGCCGCCGAAGCCGTAGGGGGACATGGGGGAGAGCAGCACCAGCGAGGCGACCGTCCCCGGGTGGTCGATGGCGTAGCGCTGCGCCACCGTGGCCCCGGCGGACCAGCCGACCAGGTGCACCGGCCGCTCGCCGAGGTCGAGCTCGGGCGCCTCCAGCAGGGCGCGCAGGTCGTCGGCGAAGTCGCCGAGGCCGCGGGTGGCGTCGATCGGCAGCGGCTCGGTGCCGCCGAAGCCGCGAAAGTCCGGCGCGAGCCCGCGCGTGCCAGGCGGCAGCGCCGCCAGGGTCTCCTCCCAGAAGCGCGATGTCGACAAGTTGCCATGGAGAAAGACCACCGGCTCGCCGTCCGCCGGTCCCGCGGTGCGCAGGTGCGTGGCCAGTCGCTTGGTCGTCACCGTCAGTGTTTTCATCCCGCCTCCCCTGCCATGCCGTGGTGGATCAGGGCGGTCATCGTGTCGAGGACGTGGTCGGGCAGGTCGCGCTCCTCCCACAGCACCCAGCGCATGCCGAGGAAGTCGCCGATGCCCATCAGGCACCAGGCGAGCGTCTCCGGGTCGAGCCGCGCCACCTCGCCGGCCTCGATGGCCCGCGCCAGGCCGGCGGTGTAGCCCTCGGCGAGCCGCCGGTAGTAGGAGCGGTACAGCTGCTCGTCGACGAACTCCGCCTGGCGCACGATCCGGTAGAGGTTGCGGTGTGCGGCGATGAAGGTGAAGAAGGCCTTGAAGCCGGCGCGCTCGACCGCCATGCGGTCGCCGGCGCCCGCGACCGAGCGGGCGACGAGGCCGCGCAGCTCGTGCCCGAGCTCGGTGACCAGCTCGCCGAAGATCGCCCGCTTGTCGCTGAAGTAGACGTAGAAGGTTCCCTGCGCCACGCCCGCCAGCCCGGTGATCTCCACGATCGAGGCGCGCTCGTAGCCCTTGGCCCCGAACACCTCCTCGGCCGCGTCCAGCAGCCGCTGCCTGGTCGCCTGCCCCCGCGCGGTGGTCGGCAGGGTGGGGCTCGCCGCCTTGCTCATCGTCCTCCCGTCGGGCCGCTACCCGAGCCAGCTCGCCACCTGCACCATGGCGCTCGGCTCCCAGCCGAGCTGCAGGTGGTTGTCGCCGGCGAGCAGCGTGTTCCCACCGACCGCGCCGAGCCCGGCGGTGGAGCGGCAGCTCTGGGTGAACACCACCTCGGCCTCACCGGCCTCTGCCGCCATGCCCCGCCTGGCCGGACCTAGATGAAACCTGAATCATCTGTCAACCAGGGCTGTCTCGCAGGGACGGGACAGATTGGCCCTTGCCGTAGACCGAACGATCGTGCTATTCCTTGCTGCATGAGCAAGGGTGAGCTGACCCGCCAGGTGATCGTGGACGAGGCGACCCGCGTGGCCAGCCGCGTGGGCCTCGGCGGGCTGACCATCGGCTCGCTCGCGGCCGACACCGGCCTCTCCAAGAGCGGCCTGTTCGCGCACTTCAACTCCAAGGAGTCGTTGCAGCTCCAGGTGCTGGAGCACGCCAGGTCGCGCTTTGTCGACCAGGTGGTGCGCCCGGCGCTGAAGGCGCCGAGGGGGGAGCCACGGGTGCGCGCGCTGTTCGAGCACTGGCTCGCGTGGTGCGGCGACCTGCCGGGAGGCTGCGTCTTCGTGGCCGCCGCCAGCGAGCTCGACGACCGGCCGGGGCCGGTGCGCGACCAGCTCGCCGCCAACCAGCGCGACTGGCTCGAGACCGTGGCAACGGTCCTCCGTGGCGGGATCGCGGAGGACCAGTTCCGCGCCGACGCCGACCCGGAGCAGTTCGCGCAGGACCTCTACGGGGTCATGCTCGCCTACCACCACGCCAACCGCCTGCTGCGCGACCCCAAGGCGGAGCAGCGAGCCCGCCGCGCGCTCGAGCGCCTGCTCGACGCGGCCCGCGCACCGGACTGACCGAACACCGCAGCGAAGGGAGCCCGTGAGGCCGATGGCGACTCGAAACAGCACGATCGTTCGTGCTTACAAAGGAGCCTCCTATGCTACCGTCCGCGGCTCGTTCCGGCTGCTCGAACGCGTCGCGCCGGCGCTCGGGGCCCGGTGGGCCGAGCGCATCTGGTTCACCATCCCGCCCGCGGCCACGCCGCGCATCGCCGCGCCCGACGGAAGCAGCGCCTTCGAGGTGGCCGTCGACGGCCACCGGGTGCGCGGTCGTCGCTGGGGCGAGGGCGACCCGGTCTACCTGGTGCACGGCTGGGGCGGCTCCGCCTCCCAGCTCGACGCCTTCGTCCCCCCGCTGGTCCAGGCGGGGTTCTCGGTGGTCAGCTTCGACACCCCCAGCCACGGCGCCTCGGACCCCGGCCCGAGCGGCCCACGCAGCAGCACCATCCTCGAGGCCGCCGAGGCGCTGCGCGCGGTCGCGGCGCGCCACGGTGACCCAGCCGGCGTGGTGGGGCACTCGGCCGGCGCCACCGCGGCGGCGGTCGCCCTGCGCGACGGCCTGCCGGCGACCAGGGCCGTGTTCCTTGCGCCGATGGCCGACCCCCGACCCTACGCGGACTGGTTCGCCGCGCGGCTCGGCTTCGGGGAGCGCACCAGGGTGCGCCTGCTGGCCCGCATCGAGCGGCGCGTCGGCGTGCCGATCGCGTACCTGGACGTGCCCGCCATGGCCGGGCAGGCGGCCATGCCGCCGCTGTTGGTCGTGCACGACCAGGGCGACCGCGAGACGAGCTGGTCCGGCGGGCGCGACATCGCCAACGCCTGGCCCGACGCCCGGCTGCTCACCACCAGCCGGCTCGGACACCGCCGCATCCTGCGCGACCCTGGCGTGGTCGCCGAGGTCGTCGGCTTCCTCGCCGGTGCCACCCCGTCGCGCGAGCAGGCCGCGGCCGGCGAGGTCGCCTCTTGACCCTGCCGCTCCAGGTCCCTCTGCCCGAGGCTCTTGTCGAGGTGTACGGATACCGTTCGACCAAAGGGCACGCGGACAACGGGGGAGGAACCGGTGGACAACGGGGGCAGGCGCCCGTACGTGCTGAAGTCGGGAGAGGGCAGGACCTACAGCTACGGCATCGACTTCACCATCAAGGCGGGGGAGCTCGGCCGGGGCCAGCGGGTGGCGATCGTCGAGTACGCCACCCGACCAGGTGAGGAGCCGCCGGACCACACCCACACGACCGAGGACGAGCACTTCTACGTGCTGCAGGGCGCCCTCACCTTCCGCTGCGGGGACGAGACCTTCGAGGTGGACGAGGGCGGGTTCGTGTTCCTGCCCCGCGGCATCCAGCACGGCTACACCATCCACAGCGACAGCCGCCTGCTGGTGGTGACGGCACCCGCCCAGGACGACGCGGACGGCGGCTGGGGCGGCTTCGTCGCCGACTTCGAGGCGGAGGGTGAGCTGCGCGTCACGCCACCCGGGTCCGGGTGATTCCGCTGGACCGGTGGACCCAGTACGGCTGGTGAGGCGCGGTAGACGGGCCTGGTCGCAACGTCATGGGCTGGGCCGAAGGCTGACCAGCACGTCGTCGAGGTGGAAGCCTTCGGACTTGCCCTGGTCCAGCAACCTGAAGCGGATGAGGGGGCCGGGGAGCCGGATCTCGCTATACGTGTACGCAAACTCGCCGAGCCCGTACGGATGTCCCCCCCGCCCGTTCGGGATGCCGAACCCGTTCAGCGTGGGGAGGGAGGGCCGGGGAGCCGACCTCAGGCGCGTGACCTCCAAGAGGTGCTCGGGATAGCGGCGGCAGCCTTGCTGGTCGACGGCGATGCCGAGGAACACGGCGTTGGACCGGACGGTGCAGGGGTTCTCGCCCTGGTCCACGACCTGCCACGAGCTCGGCACCTCGAAGGAGACCCCACCCCAGGGGACACGGCGGGTCCTCGGGGCGCCACCGCCGTCCCGGCCGGGCCGGACCGTCGCGAGGATCTGCTCGAACAGCTCGGCGCCGGCCCTGTCGGCCACCTGCAGCAGCAGCCCGCCTTGCTGGGTGGGGAGCACCGCCTGCCACACCGACCAGTCCGGCGGGATCCTTCCGTGCTGGGCTGCCTCGCGCGGCGGCACCTGGCGCACGCGCGCCTCCAGGCCGTTGACCGTGCGTCGGGTGGCGTCCGGCAGGTTCGCGTCGGGCAGGCTGCGCAGCAGCGCGACCGGGTACCTGGCCGGGCGGCACATGAAATCGACCGGCTGCACCCAGTCCAGCGAGTGTGGCGGGTTGGTCCGCAGCTCCACGACCGCGTCCGGGCCCTCCGCGCCCGGGCAGCCGTTCCAGATCCAGACCCGCCACCTCGCCGGGACCGAGACCACCAGCCCGTCCTGGGCGACCTGCGTGGTGGCGGGTGCCGGGCGGGGCGGCCGGGCCGGCTCGGGCCGGGGCGGCGCGGCGTCCCGGACCACCAGCGCGGCGGCAACGCCGGCGAGGGCGAGGGCCACGCCGAGGCGGCGGGCGCGCCGGCGCCAGCGGCCGGCCCGCTCGGTGGCGGCGGGGTCGCGCGGGGTGGACGCCGCCGCGGCCGCCTCGCCGAGGCGCCGCAGGCGCCGGTCGAGGTCAGTTCCTGGCATCCTGGGCCACCTCCTCGTGCAGCAGCAGCGCCAGCCGGCGTCGGCCCTCGACCAGGCGGCCCTTGACCGTGCCCGTGGGCGTGCCGAGCTGCCGGGAGACCTGCTCGACCGTCAGGTCGGCCAGGTGGTGCAGCACCAGGACCTCGCGGTACTTGCGCGGCAGCTTGGCGAGCGCCTCGACCAGGGCGCGGTCCTCCGGGTCCAGCGAGACGACCGAGGGCGGAGGGCCGAGCCGGGCGAGCATGGCGGCCTGCCGGCGGGCGCGCCGGAACCCATTGAGGGCCAGGCGCACGGCGACCCGGCGCACCCACACCTCCGGCGCGTGGTACCGCTCGATCCGGCCCCAGTGGCTGGCCGCCCGGATCATGGCCTCCTGGACGGCGTCCTCGGCCGCCGCCAGGTCGCCCGTGAGCGCGAAGACCTGGCCGACCAGCCGAGGCCAGGCCGCGGCGTAGAAGGCTTGGAAGCTCGACGGAACGCTCACGGGATACACACACCGGCCAGGCCGCATCCGGTTGCCAGCTCGCTCAGCAACGATGGCACGGACCAGGACCGCGAGGAAGCTCCTGTAATTGACTGCGCGCGTCGTCGCCCGGGCTGGGCGGGCAGTGACGCGGGGCCGCCGCTGCGAGCGACCGGCCGCGGGCTGGCACGTTGACGCCTAGGAGCGTCAGGAGCGGCCGCGGCGGCGGATGCGCTCGAAGGGGCTGCCGCAGGCGTCGCAGATCCACTGCGAGGTGGCCGGGGTCGGCCCCACCTCGCCGACGCGCTCGACCCGGTCGGAGCCGCACCAGGGGCAGGTCAGCGGCCGGCCGGCTCCAGACGGCGTTGCAGGGGGTTCCATCGCTGCCATGGCAGGTTCCCGTCGTCCCATCGTCGCGTGGTCCGGTCGCGCCGGGGTCCCAGCTCGACGCCGGCCTGCTCGAGCGGCGGGCCGACCCGGTCGAGGTAGGCCTGGCGCAGCTCCTGGCTGCCTTGCCCGAGCAGTCCCTGGCCGCGCAGGGTCTCCACGCCGCGCTCGCCGGCCCTGCCGAACCAGCAGAGCATCTCGGGGAAGGCATCGTCCACGCGCTCCTGGAGCTGGCGCCGGCCGTCGCGCAGGCGCACCAGCTCCTGCACCCGGCCCTCGGCGAACTCGGCGTGGAACGCCTCCTCCTCGAGCATGCGCGGCACCCGCCGGGCGAGCGCCTGGTAGGAGCCGCCGGCCAGCGCCTGCAGCATGGTGGTGAGGGCGCCGTCGACCAGCAGCAGCGCGGCCACCGCGTGGGGCCAGGTCGCGAACGGCCGGTCGAGCGCCGCCACGTTGTAGGCGCGGGCGCGCTCGCGCGGGTCGACCGGCCCGGCGAAGCCGAGCCCCTCCAGCAGCGGGTACAGCACCCTCGCCTGGCCGAGCTCGCCCTGGGCGACCGCCGCGCAGGCCACCGAGACCTCCAGGCTCGGCGCGCCGACCGCCCACTCCGAGAGCTGCCTGCCCAGCCAGTACTTGTTGTCCGCGAGCACCAGCAGCAGGTTCACCACGGCGGCGACGGTGTCCCGGTCGTCCGCCCAGGCGCCTGGCCGCCGCTCAGCCATCGCCGGCCTGCGCCACCTGCTCGCGCAGGATCCAGTGGATGGCGCCCTCCGGCAGCAGCACCAGCTCCACCCAGCGGTTACCGAAGCGCCGCAGCGCGTCGGCGGCGGCGTCGTCGCGTCCGGCCGCGCTCACCGTCCCCCTGAACTCGAGCGGCTCGGCGTACTCGCTGCGGCCGAAGACGCGGTAGCGCTGCACCGGCCCCACCTACTCCGGGCTGACCAGTTGGACGACGTCGCTGCGCCTGATCACGAACAGCTCCCGCCACTTGCGCTCGTCGTACATCATGAACGCGAACACGCGGGCGTCGGCCGGCCCGGCGGCCCTGACCGCGCCGACGTGGTGCGCCCTGGCCTCGTCGTCGTGGCGCGCGAACACCTCCCACACCACCGTGCCGTCCGGCTGCACGGCGTCCACCTAGGTGACCCCGATGGCGAGCAGGGCGAGGCGCCCCTCCTCGGTCACGTCGTCCATGCTCCAGGGCTCGAAGACGTCCTCGACCCGCACGCGGGCGACGCCGTCGAGCCGCAGCAGCCGCGCCTCGACGTCCTCGCGCAGCACGTCGGTGCAGGGGCAGGCGATCGAGGTGAAGGTGAGCCCGACGGTGACCTGGTCGCCGTCGACCGCCACGGAGCGGACCAGCCCGAGGTCGACGATGCCGACGCCCAGCTCCGGGTCCTCGACCTCGGCGAGGGCGGCGCGGACGTCGTCGGCGCTGGGCATGTCATCCCACCTCGCGGCGCCGCAGCTGGCGGTAGCCGCGCTGCAGCATGGTGACGAACTCCTCGTTGCACGGTCCGCGCCGCTTCCAGCGCAGCAGCACGTCGTCCCAGGAGACGGCGCCACCCTCGAGGTCCCAGCGCTTGCGCTCGGCGTCGAAGCGCATGGGGAAGGGGCAGTCGATCAGGTAGCTGCCGCTCTGCTCGTCGCGGTGGGCGGGGACCGAGAAGCCGAGCCGCTCGCACAGCGGCACCGTCGCCGCCATCCACGCCTGGCGGAGCTGGTCGTTGGTGAGGCCCTTGAGCTGGTAGCCGACCTGCTCGCCGTGGCGCTTGAGCTCGTCGGGCAGCCCGAACCACTCCAGGGTGAGCACGAACATCCAGTCGACCGCCTGCTGCACCTCGGCCTTGGCGTCCGGGTCGTCTGACAGGATGGTCATCCAGCGCTCGCCGTGGCGCAGGTGGAAGGTCTCCTCGCGGTCCACCTTGAGCAGCGCCCGCTTCCAGGGGCCGTAGCTGGTGTTGCGGTAGATGTCGCTGAGCAGCACGTAGCCGGCGCGGTCGTAGAAAGCGTTCGCCACCACCAGCTCCGACCAGGTGTCCAGCGGCACGTCGAAGGCGTAGGGGTGCTTGAACGCCTTGGGCTCGCGCTCGTAGACCAGCTCGTCGGTGTCGACCCCGAGGCCGCGCAGCATGCGGTAGGCGATGTGGGCGTGGCCGAGCTCGTCCTGGATGATCGCCGTCGCCGACATGTAGGAGTTGATCGAGGGCGCGTCCCTGGCCGCCCGCAGGTAGGCGGGGGCGCTGATCAGCTCGGTGTCGGCCGACACGATCAGGGTCCGCTTGAGCCCCTCGACGTAGGCGTCCGTGGCGCTGTCCAGCCCCTCGATCAGCTTGCCCGCGCGCAGCCGCTCGAGCAGCTCGGCTTCGGTCTTCAGCATGCCTGCTCCTCCGACCGGCCTGCTGGCGTCGACCCCCCCGGACCCCCATGGTGGCTCCGTCTGACCGGTCAGTCAACCGTCCGGGGCGTCGAGACCGCGGTAGACCTTGCGCGCGTTGCCCGCCAGCACGCCAGGCAGGTCGGCCTCGTCGATGTCGAGCTTGGCGACCGCCCGCGCGTTGGCCGCGATGCCGGGGGTGCCGGGCCAGTCGCTGCCGAAGATGAACTTCCGCGCCAGGCGGCGCAGGTCGTGGCGGGCGTAGTAGGCCGGCAGCCGCTGCGGCGGCAGGCCGGACAGGTCGATCCAGACGTTCTCGTGCGCCAGCGCGAGGAACGCGGCCGCGTCGTACCACCAGCCGCGGCCGCCGTGGGCGAGCACCACCTTGAGGCCGGGGACCTCGTTGAGCACCTCGTCGATCGGGCCCGGGTCGCCGTAGCGGTTGACCGCGCCGGGGAAGGTGCTGGTGCCGCTGTGGAACACCACCGGCACGCCGAGCTCGGCGCAGCGCTGGTAGACCAGGTAGAGCACGCCCTCGGTGGGGGAGAAGCGCCCGTGGACCGGGTGCAGCTTGACGGCCGCGGCGCCGAGCGCGAGCTGGCGTTCCAGCTCGGCGGAGATCGGGTGGTGCAGGTGCGGGTTGAGGTTGGCGATCAGGCGGAAGCGCCGCGGGTTGTGCTCCACCAGCGGCAGCAGGTCCTCCACCGGCTGGACGCCGGTCACCCGCGGGCTGTACTCGCTCATCAGCAGCGCCACGTCGACGCCCTCCTCCTCGAGGTAGGCGTCGAAGGCGGCGGGGCGGACCGCGCCGGCGTCGTCGTAGAGGTCGCCGAAGGGGATGCTCGGGCCGAACGGCGCCCAGAGGTGTCGCGGCAGCTTCAGGGTGGGCAGCCGGGCCGTGTGCAGGTGGACGTCGACCAGCGGGATGCCGTCGATCAGAGCACGTCCTCCTTCGGGCTGGGGCCCACCGGGGCGCCGGGAGCGCTGTCGCGCAGCTTGTAGCGCTGGATCTTGCCGGTGGTGGTCTTGGGCAGCTCGTCCACGTACTCGACCACGTGCGGGTACTCGTAGCGCCGCAGGCGCTGCTTGCACCACTCCTGCAGCTCGGGGGTGAGCCGCGCCTCCTCGGCGCCCTTGGCGACCACCACCGCCTTGATCCTGGTCAGGCCCTCGACCAGGACCTGGACGACGGCGCACTCGAAGACCGCCGGGTGCTCGACCAGGACCGCCTCGATCTCGACCGGCGAGACCCACAGGCCGCCCACCTTGAGCATGTCGTCGACCCTGCCCTGGTACCACCAGTAGCCCTCGGTGTCCTGGCGGTAGCGGTCGCCGGTGTAGACCCAGTCGCCGATCACCGTCTGCTTGGTCTTCTCGTGCTGGCGCCAGTAGCAGGCCAGCGCGCTGTCGCCGCGCACGTACAGGTTGCCGGTCTCGCCCGGCGGGGTGCGGTCCAGCTCCTCGTCGAGCAGCTTCAGCTCGTAGCCGGGCACCGGCCTGCCGCTGGAGCCGGGCCGCAGGTCGCCGGGAGAATTCGAGCAGAAGATGTGCAGCATCTCGGTGGAGCCGATGCCGTCGAGGATCGCCACGCCATAGGCGTCGTGCCAGCGCCGCCACAGCTCCGCGGGCAGGGCCTCGGCGGCGGAGACGCACAGCCGCACCGAGGACAGGTCGCGCCGCTCCGCCCCTTGGGTGGCGAGCATGGCGTTGAACAGGGTCGGCACCGAGAAGAACAGCGTCGGCCGGTGGCGCTCGACCTCGTCGAGCACCCGGTCGGGCGCCGGCCGCCCGCGCAGCAGCACCGCGGTGGCGCCGACCCAGTAGGGGAACGAGAGGCCGTTGCCCAGCCCGTAGGCGTGGAACTGCTTGGTGGTCGACAGGCACACGTCGCCCGCGCGGATGCCGAGCACCCCCCTGGCGTAGGTCTCGCAGGTGTAGGGCAGGTCGTGCTGCAGGTGGACCACGCCCTTGGGGCGGCCGGTGGAGCCCGAGCTGTAGAGCCAGAACGCCGGGTCGTCACGGTGGGTGGGCGCCGGGGAGAGCTCGCCGGCGTGCTCGGCGAGCAGCTCGCCGAAGTCGCGCGCACCGTCGGCGGCGCCGCCGACGGTGACCAGCTCGACCGGCTCGGGGTGGGTGGCCAACGCCTCGCGCACCTTGCCGAGCAGGTCGAGGTCGACGACCACGGCGCGGGCGTCCGAGTCGGCCAGCAGGTAGGCGTAGTCGTCCGGCTTGAACAGCGGGTTGAGCGGCACCGGGACGAGGCCGGCGCGGATCGCCCCGAGGAACACGGCCGGGAACGCCGGGGTGTCGTCGAGCACCAGCAGCACGCGCTGCTCGCGCTGCAGGCCGAGGGCGCGCAGGGCGCGGCCGGCGGCGCAGGCGTCGGCCAGCAGCCGCTCGTAGGTGAGCTGCGCGTCGCCGCTGCGCACGGCGACGTTGCCGCCCCGCCCCGCCTCCAGGTTGCGGTCCAGCACGGTCGAGACGTTGTAGCGCACCGGCAGCTCAGGGACGGTTACGGGAACCGCTGGGACCGTTGGGACTGTCATCTTCCGCACCCCCGGTCAGTGCCTCACCACCACCGACTTGGTCTCCTGGTAGTAGTCGAGCGCCTCGGCGCCGTGCTCCTTGCCGTAGCCGCTCTGCTTCAGCCCCCCGAAGGGGAGCTCGTCGTAGACCTTGTTGACGGAGTTGACCCAGGTGTAGCCGGCCTCGAGCCGCTCGGCGGCCAGCGACGCGCGGTGCAGGTCACGCGTCCAGATCGCGGAGCCGAGCCCGTACGGCGAGGCGTTGGCGCGCTCGATCGCCTCGTCGAGGCCGGCGACGCGCCAGATCGGCAGCGCCGGGCCGAAGGTCTCCTCGGTCGCCACGCGCGCGTCGTCGGGCGGCTCCAGCAGCAGGGTCGGCTGGTAGAACCAGCCGCGCTCGTACGGCTCCCCGTGCGGGCGGTCGGCACCGTGCAGCACCTTGGCTCCACGGTCGACCGCGTCGGCGACCTGCTCCTCGATGCGCGCCCGCTGCCTCTCGGTGTGGAGCGGGCCGAGCGCCACCCGCTCGGCCGTCCCCGGGCCGATGCGCAGCCTGGCCGCCTTGGCGACCAGCTTCTCGACCACCTCGTCGGCGACGCGCTCGAAGACGAACAGGCGCTTGGTGGCGAGGCACGCCTGCCCGCAGTTGAAGAAGCGCCCCACGCTGGCGGCGCTCACCGCGCGGTCGAGGTCGGCGTCGTCGCAGATGATCATCGGGTCGGAGCCGCCCAGCTCGAGCGTGACCCGCTTGAGCTGCTCGGCCGCCGCGGCCATGGTGCGCCTGCCGACCGCGGTCGAGCCGGTGAAGGCGATCTTGCGCACCAGCGGGTGGGCGACCAGCGCCGCGCCGGCGACCGGTCCGCTGCCGGTGACCACGTTGAGCACCCCGGGCGGGATGCCGCCGGAGGCCAGCAGCTCGGCGATGCGCAGGGTGGTCAGCGGGGTCGTCTCGGCCGGCTTGGCCACCACCGTGTTGCCGGTCACCAGCGCCGGCCCGAGCTTGTTGGCCAGCAGGGTGGTGGGGAAGTTCCACGGCACGATCGCGCCGACGACCCCGATCGGCCGGCGCAGGACCATGCCGTAGGCGCCCTCGTCGAGGTTGGGGACGTAGCCGCCGCGCAGGCTCTTGGCCAGCCCCGCGTAGTGCTCCAGGGTCTCGGCGCAGCGGCCGATCTCCAGCCGCGCCTCGCGCAGCGGCTTGCCCTGCTCCCGGGTGAGCAGCCCGGCGAGCTGGTCCGCCTCGGCACGCACCCGCTCCACGGCCTGGTGCAGCAGCTCGCCGCGCCGGGCTGCCGGGGTCTCCCACCAGCTCGGGAAGGCCGCCGCGGCGGCGTGCACCGCCGCGTGGACGTCCTCGGCGGTGCCGGCGGGGACCGTCTCGACCAGCTCGCCGGTGGCCGGGTCCCGCACCTCCAGCACCTCCGCGCCCGAGCCCTCGCGGAGGCCGCCGTCGACGAACATCGCCCGCACCGCGCTACGCCGCCACGCCCAGGAGCCGCAGCAGGTTCTGCTGGCAGAGCGCCTTGAAGGCGCCGTGCGACGCCTTCCAGTCGTCCCGCTGCAGCCAGCTCAGGAAGGTGCCCTCGATCAGCGCCCGCATCGCCGCGGCGGCCGCCGCCGGGTCGTCGACCGCGAAGCCGCCGCGCGCCACGCCGTCGCGGACCACCTCCTCGTAGAGCCCGTTGATGATCCCGAACGCGACCACGGAGAGCTGCCCGAAGGAGGGGACCCTGGCGGCGTGCTCCACCAGGTCGAGGTAGAGGAGGTAGAAGTCGCGGTTCTGCTCGGCGCCGACGAACACGGCGTCGACCAGCGCGGCGATCGCCTCGCGCGGGTCGTCGGCGGCGCCGACGCCCTTGCGGATGCGCGCCTCGGTGCGCTCCAGCGCCCAGCGCATCACCGTCAGGTAGAGGTTCTCCTTGGTCTTGAAGTAGTACAGGACCATGCCCTTGCTGACGCCGGCCTCGTCGGCCACGTCCTGCAACGACAGGCGGTGGCCGCCCTGCTGGGTCATCACCCGGTAGGCGCTGCGCACCAGCGCCAGGGCACGCGGGGACAGCGCGGCGGTGCTCCCCAGCATCGTGGCCTGCGCCTGTCCCATGTGCCGGTCCTCGCTACGCCAGGCCGCCGACCACGACGGACTTGAGCTCGGTGTACTCCGCCAGCGCCTCCAGCCCGTGCTCGCGGCCGAAGCCGCTGTGGCCGGTGCCGCCGAAGGGCATCTCGTCGAAGCCGTAGTGGAGCTGGTTCACCCAGGTCACGCCGGCCTCGAGGTCCCTGGTGGCGCGGTCGATCGCGACCGCCGAGCGGGTCCAGATCGAGGAGCCGAGCCCGTAGCTGGTGTCGTTGGCGCGCTCGATCGCCTCGTCGAGGCCGTCGACCCGCCAGATCGGCAGGACCGGCCCGAACACCTCCTCGGTGGCAAGGCGCGAGTCGGCCGGCACGTCGACCACCACCGCCGGCTGGAAGAAGTGGCCCGGCCCGGCGACCGCCTCGCCACCGACCAGGACCTTGGCGCCCCTGCCGACCGCCTCGGCGAGCTGGGCCTCGAGCAGCTCGCGCTGCGCGGCGGTGTGCAGCGGGCCGATCCGCAGCCGCGGCTTCTCGGCGCGGGTGGCGCCCGGGCCGGGCTCGTAGCGGCCGACGCGCTCGACCAGCCGGTCGACGAAGGCGTCGTACACCTCCGCCTGGACGAACGCCCGCTTGGGCGCGAGGCACGCCTGGCCGCAGTTCCAGTAGCGGCCGATCTGGATGTTCTTGACGGCCGCGTCGAGGTCGGCGTCGGCCAGCACGATGGTGGGGTCGGAGCCACCCAGCTCCAGGCTGACGTGCTTGAGGGCCGGCCCGGCCAGCTCCATGATCCTGCGGCCGGTGGCCGTCTGGCCGGTGAACGCGACCCGGCGCACGCCCTCGTTGGCGACCAGGGCCTCGCCGGTCTCCGGGCCGCCGGTGACCACGTTGAGCACGCCTGCCGGCAGGCCGGCCTCGCTGGCCAGCCGTGCCACCCGCAGGGTGGTCAGGGGCGTCGTCTCTGCCGGCTTGGCGACCACCGTGTTGCCGGCGGCGAGCGCCGGCCCGACCTTGTTGGCCAGCAGCGTCAGGGGGAAGTTCCAGGGCGTGATGGCGCCGACCACCCCGAGCGGCCGCCGCAGGATCAACCCGTAGGCCGGGCCGAACTGGCTGGGCAGGTCCTGGTAGCTGCCGCGCACCTTGGTCGCGGCCTCGGCGTAGTAGCGCAGGCCGGCGAGGAAGTGGCGCAGCTCGCCCTGCGCCTCCAGGGTCGGCTTGCCCTGCTCGCGCACCAGCAGGGCGACCAGCTCGGCGGCGTCGGCCTCGGCGGCGTCGGCGAGCCGCCGCAGGTGGGCGGCGCGCTCGGCGGCGTCGGTCCGCCGCCAGCTCGCGAACGCCTCGGCCGCGGCCGCGACGGCCGCGTCGACCTCGCCCGCGGTCGCGGCAGGGACCTCGTCGACGGTCTCGCCGCTGGCGGGGTCGGCGACGCCCAGGCGTCGTCCCGAGCCCGAGGTCGCGCTGCCCCCGATCCACATGTCGGCCACGTTGCCCGTCCCTTCGCCGTGCGCCGCGCCCGCGCCACCAGGCGTGACCGGTTCGGCGTCCGTGCACGGCTTGTCGACCGATGTGCCGGGCGCTATCGTGCCATCTGACTGACCGGTTGGTCGAGTGCGTACCGTCGCGATCAGGGGGGTCCCAGAGGAGCCTGCCCATGGTCGACCAGTACATCCCCGGCACCTGCAACATCGGCCCCGCCGAGATCGCCCGCCGCATGCGCATCGGGCACATCGGCCTCGCCGTCACGGTGCTGCTCGGCGTGGTCCTGCTGGCCCTCGGCGCCGCGGCGCCCTGGCGCCTGCTGCTGGCGCTGCCTGCCACCGCCGCCGCGGCCGGCTACCTCCAGGCCCGCTCCCGCTTCTGCTTCGACTACGGCTTCCGCGGCGTCTACAACTTCGACGCCCTCGGCCACCACCAGCGGGTCGCCGCCGAGGAGGCCCTGGCGCAGGACCGCCGCCGCGCCCTCGTCCTCGCCCTCAGCTCGGTCGCGATCGGCCTGGTCGTCGGCTTGCTGGCGATGCTGCTGTAGTCGCCGACCCTCGGGCAGGCACCAGGGCGAAGCACCGGGTCGAAGGGGGTCCGGGGCCCGAGCAGACGCGCATCTTGGTTGCTCCGGGGGGGAGCCCGAGGACAGCTCCCCCCCGTGGGTTCGGGTTTCGGGGGGTGTGCGGGGGGCGGAGCCCCCCGCAGTCGTCGGGTCCCTTGGCCGGATCCCTGCTTGGGCCCCAGGTTGGTGCGGCGGGATCCCGTTGGGTCACGGGTGGCCGCGGACGGATCCACGGGCCAAGGCGGGCCGCCCTGGTAGGGCAGCGACCGCACGGCGGCTGACGAGGCGGCTCAGCGCGCCACGTCGACCACGACGTGGGTGACGTGGTTGCCGCTGTCGGGCAGGACCAGCACGCGGAACGGCCGCTTCGAGCCGACGCCGAGCGCGAACGTGGTGACGTGCTCGAAGCTGCCCGCGAAGCGCACCTCCCGCAGCGTGGGCTGGCCGCCGGCCAGCCGCTGGCCGAGCTGCCAGGGCGTGCGCCCGGGTTGGTGGCCCGACTCGCTGAAGTCCGGCGCCTGGATGGTCACCTGGAGGGCGGCGGCGCCGGCCACGTGGATCGGCTTGTCGGACGGGTCGGCGTGCACCAGCGGCACGTAGCGCACCAGGTAGCCGAGGTGGGCGAGCCCGTTGACGTCGAACACCACGCGGTCGTAGCGGTCGTGGCTGGCCGCACGGACGTTGTAGATCTCGACCGAGACGGGCAGGGCGCTCACGCCCTTCGGGCCGGTCCCCCAGGACGGGGCGCCATCGGTGCCGGTGTCCTGCGCATCCGGCTGCTGGGTGGTCGCCGACGGCGCCGTCGTGGGTGGAGCGACGGTGGTCGCGCTCCCCACGGCGCCGGTGGTCGGCTGGTCGGGTTGGCGGCTGCCGCATCCGGCCACGGCAATGCTGGCGGCCAGGAGCGCAGTGAGGATCGAACTGGTACGACGCATGGTGCTCAGCCCCCTCGGACTCCTGGAGCCTGCTGGAGTCCCACGCTCCCGATCGTCGCAGGAGCCGGTCACGAATCCCGATCGGGCGGATGTCGACCCCATCCCCGATCGACCTCGATCACGTCACGATCAGGCAAGCGGCCGGCACGTCCATGCCGGCGAGGGCCGGGGTGACGTGCTTGCCGTACTTAGCGGAGATTACTGGGTTTCGCCAGGTCTGCGTCGGGGGCCGCGTAGCCGAGCCGCCGTCAGATGGGCGTCTCCTCTGGTCGGGGACGCCCTTGGGTCATGGCCGATGAGGCTCGACATCGTGATCACATTCGACCTGGTGATCGCAGAGGACTGTCGAGAATCGTGACGCGGCGACGACCAAGGGGTGACCGCGACAGCCAGTGGTCGCAAGCGGCCTGAGAGGAGAGCACGTCATGAAGTACCTGGTGTTGATGCACGTCGACCCGTCGGTGATCGAGTCGCTGTCGGAGGAGGAGCAGCAGGCGATCGTCGCTGGCCACCAGGCGTTCATCGCCAAGGCCACCGAGTCCGGTGAGATGCTGAGCACCCATGCGCTGGCCGACCCGAGCCAGTCCACGGTCATCCGCAGCAGGGACAGGAAGCCCCAGGTCACCGAGGGGCCGTTCGCGGAGACCAAGGAGTTCATGGGCGGCTACTACCTGCTGGACGTGGAGTCCAAGGAGCGCGCCATCGAGCTCGCGCAGCTCCTCCCGGACGCGAGCATCGACGGCCTCGCCCTGGAGGTCCGGCCGGTGATGTTCTCCGCCGGGGCGGACGTCTGACCACCCCGACCGTTCCCGAGGACCTGCTGCGCACGTTCGCGCCGCAGGTCCTCGGGGCGCTCCTGCGCCGCTACGGGACCAGCCAGTTCGACCTGTGCGAGGACGCCGTGCAGGAAGCCCTCCTCGCGGCGCACCAACAGTGGCCGGTCCGAGGCAACCCCGAAAACCCACGAGCCTGGCTGCTGACGGCCGCCCGCCGCCGACTCATCGATCAGACCCGCAGCGACACGCGCCGTCGCCAACGCGAGCAGACCCACGCCCAGCTCGCTGACCCCATCGCGCGGGAGTCACCCCACGAGCACGACGACAGCCTTGACGTCCTGAGGCTGTGCTGCCATCCCGCGCTGACCACCCCGGCGCAGGTTGCCCTCACGCTGCGCGCCGTCGCCGGGCTGACCACCGCCCAGATCGCCCGCGCCTACCTGATCCCCGAAGCGACCGTCGCGCAGCGCATCACGCGCGCCAAGGCACGCATCCACGACACCGGCATGGCCTTCCCCACGCCCCTGAACCCGGAGGAACGGCTCGAACCAGCGCTGAACGTGCTGTACCTGATGTTCAACGAGGGCCACACGGCCACCACCGGCGACTCGCTCTACGACACGGACCTCACGCGCGAGGCCATCCGACTGACGCGGCTCATCCACGGCCAGGTCCCCGGCCACGGCGAAGCAGCGGGGCTCCTGGCGCTCATGCTGCTGACAGATGCCCGACGCGCGGCCAGAACCACTCCCACCGGGCGGATGATCCCGCTCGATGAACAAGACCGGACCAAGTGGAACCAGGAGGAGATCCGCGAAGGCATCGACATCCTCCAGCGAACGCTTCCCGGCCGCCAGCCCAGCCCCTACCTCCTGCAAGCAGCCATCGCCGCGCTCCACGACGAGGCCCCCAGCACCGACAAGACCGACTGGCCCCAGATCCTCATCCTGTACAAGCTCCTCGAGCGCGAAACCGCCAACCCCGTGGTCACCCTGAACCGTGCTGTCGCCGAAGCGATGGTCCACGGGCCAGCAGCCGGGCTTGCACTGGTCGATCAGCTCCCCGGCGACTCGCTACCGCGCGACCACCACAGGCTCCTAGCAGTCCGCGCACACCTCTTGGAGCGAGCCGGGGACACAGCCGCGGCCCGCGAGACCTACAAGCTGGCAGCTCGTGGGACGTTGTCCACCCCCGAACGCGACTACCTCGTCTCCCGGGCGCGCAGGCTTGCCGATTCGCCGCGCCAGGCGCCGCGGTAGGCGGACAGGACCGCTGGCTCACCCGTGAAGCCGAGCCACACCAATGTCCTGGCCGAGCACCGCTTGCCGTTGCCTCACTGCTCCTGGCGTTGGGCCTGGGGTGGAAGGAACGCCTCAGAACGGCATGTCGACGAAGGGGGAGCTGTAGCCGGCGGCGCTGGCGAGGACCTCCTCGGCCTGGGCGGCGCTCGTCTCGGCAGCCTGCCGCTCCGCCTCGATCAGCAGCGGCAGCAGCTGCACGTCGCCGGGGGTGGCGATGCCGGTGACCTCCGGGTGGGACAGCACCCAGGCGACCGCCGCGGTGATCCGCTGCTGGTCGCCGAACGGCTCGTACCAGGTCGTGTAGGGCCGCTCGCGGTCGGCCGGCCAGTTCCGCAGCGACGCCGTCTTGATGATCATCAGCCCCACGTCCTGCGCCTGCGCCTCGGCTACCAGTGCCTGGTAGTCGCGCAGGTAGGCGGGGTCCCGGCTGAGCACGTAGTTGAGCGGGGTCAGCACGGTGTCGAACGGGAACCGTCGCAGCGCCTCCCGGTGGGTCGCCGGCGCCTCGTGCCCGTGGCCGGTGATGCCGATCGCGGCGGCGAGGCCCTCGTCCCGTGCGCGGACGGCGGCCTCGATCGACCCTCCGGCGCCGGTGGCCCGGTCCAGGTCGGCGAGGTCGCCGACCGCGTGGAGCTGGATCAGGTCGAGGTGGTCGGTCCGCAGCCGCTCCAGGCTGTGGTTGATCTGCGCCCAGGCGCCGTCGGCGTCGCGCCGGTCGGTCTTGGTCGCCAGGAAGATGCGCCCGCGGATGCGCGGCATCCACGGTCCCAGCCGCAGCTCCGCATCGCCGTAGCCGGCGGCGACGTCGAAGTGGTTGATGCCCGCGTCGAGCGCGAGCTGGACGGAGCGGTCGGCGACCTCCTGGTCGACGGCGGCGAGCGCGGCCGCGCCGTAGATGAGCACCGAGCTCGAGTGTCCGAGGCGTCCGAGCCTGCGTTGCTGCACGACGGTTCCTCCCTTGCTGTGGTCCGGCGGTCAGGATGGTCTGGGGTTCTTACCCACGCAGGCTAGCGGGCCGGCACCCCGCGGGTGCCGGCCCGGGATTGGTGCCGTCGCTCAGGTCCTTGCGGGGGCGTGGTCGCGCAGCAGGCGGACGAACTCGCGCATCCAGCTCGGGTGGTCCGGCCAGGCGCGCGGTGCGAGGGCGTAGCGCACCGCGCGCGCCGATGGCATCCGCCCTCCCGCGGACCAGGCCCGCTCGAGCTGGTCGCGATCGAGCGCCTCGGCGACGGCCGCGCGGCTGCGCTCGAAATGCGGTGCCTCGTCCGGCGGCCACGCGTTGCCCTGCTGCGCCACCATCGCGGCGGCTGCGCCCAGCAGCGTTGCCGCTCGCTCGAACTCGCCGGTCTCCACAGCGATCGCCGCAAGTCCGCTCAACACGTAGGGGATCAGCCACTGGTCGCCCCGTCGCTCCGCGATCTGGAGCGCCTCCGTCGCCAGTTGCTCGGCACGGGCGAGGTTGCCGAGCTGCCGCTCGACCACGCTCAGGTTCGAGGACTCTGAGCCAACCTGGTCGGTGCCGAGGTGCCGTACCTGCCGGTCGTCGAGGCATTGCGCCCGCTGATCGCCCGCGAGGACGTCCGCGAGCTGCTGCGGTCGGCCGGTGAGCTGCAATCGCTACTGCCCGAGATGGTCCTGGGTGAGGAGTCCGCGCGGCGGCGCGGCGGCGCGCCGCGATCGCAGCTCGGGCTGCTCGAGGAGCTGCTCTCGCTGCTGGGTGCGGTCGCGGTCGCCGCTCCCGTCGTCCTGGTCCTGGAGGACCTGCACTGGGCGGACCGCTCGACCCTCGACCTGGTCGCCTTCCTCGCGCACAACCTCGGCGAGCAGCGGGTGCTGCTGCTTGGGACCTATCGCGGCGACGAGCTGTCGGCCGGGCATCGGCTCCGCAGGCTCGTGACGGGCCTCCTCCGCGCCGGCGCGGCGACGCGGCTGGAGCTGGCGCCTCTGGGCCGCGGGGAGTTGGAGGCCCTGCTGCTCACCCGCGGCGGAGAGCTGCTCTCGCCCGCGGTGACGGAGGCGATCGTCACCCGCTCGGAGGGCAATCCGTTCTTCGCCGAGGAGCTGCTGGCCGCCTCTGGCAAGGGTGGCGTGGACCTGCCGCACGTCCTGCGGGATCTGCTGCTGCAGCGGGTCGCGCAGCTCGCGCGCTCGCCGCAGCGGGTGGCGGCGGAGCTCGCCCAGCACTGGGCCGCGGCGGGACGTGCGCCGGAAGCGCTGATCGCCTCGGTCGCGGCGGGACGCGAGGCGGAAGCCGTCTTCGGGCTGGCCGAGGCGGTCCAGCATCTGGAGCGGGCGCTGGAGCTCTGGGACCTCGTTCCCGAGGCTGCCGAGCTCGTCGGGCTCGACCTGGTGGCACTGCTCGTCTGGACGGCGGAGGTGGCCGATCAGACTGGCGCGGGACCGAGGGCCGTCGAGCTCCTGCGACGCGCCATCGCCCTGGGCGTCGACGACCCGGTTCGGGCGGCGCTGCTCCACGAGAGCCTCGGCCGCTTCCTTGTCACCTCCGGAAGCTACGAGGCCGCGCTCGCAGCATTCGGAACAGCGGTCGACCTGGTCCCCGCCGAGCCGATCACCCCCGAGCGCGTGCACGTGCTCACGGCGTTCGGCAATGCGTTGATGCTCGGCTGGCGCCACGACGAGTCACGCGAGGTCTGCGAGCAGGCGCTCGAGCTGGGCCGTCAGGTCGGCGCACGAAGGTCGGAGGTCAGGGCGTTGGCGGTCCTCGGGGTTGACCTTGCCTACCTCGGCCGCACCGAGGAAGGGCTCGGCTGCCTGTGGGAGGCCCTCCACCTCGCCGAGGACGGCGGCTCACCTCAGGATCTGGGGCGGGCGTACATCGTCCTCACCGACGTGCTCACCATGCTCGGGCGGCCGCGCGAGTCCGTCCAGGTGGCCGCCGCCGGGATCGCCCTCGCCCGCAAGCACGGACGTGAGCACGGCGTGGACATGCCACTCGTCGTCAACCTCATGGAGGCGCTGTTCGACATCGGCGAGTGGGAAGAGGCTGACCGTGTAGGTAGCGCCGCGATCCGCGCCGGAGGTGCCCACTGGCCACATCAGCGGCTCGTCGGGCGGGCCGCGCTCGGCATCGGTCGCGGTGACTTCGACCGGGCGCGTGCGGACCTCCAAGCCGCGCTCGCGACCGTCCACGACGACATGCGCGGCCTGGCCGCCTTCGACATCACGCGCGCCGAGCTTGCCCTCTGGGAACGACGGTGGGAAGACGCCGAGCACGCCGTCGGCGACGGCCTGCGGCGCTTGCCAGCCCAGGAAGGCGCGCTCCCGCGAGTACGGCTCTGCGTCCAGGGCTTGCGCGCCCAAGCCGAGCTGGCGGCGCTCGCCCGCGCGCGCCGCGACAGCGATGCGCTCAGCAACCGGCTCCAACGGGCGCTGCAGCTCCTCAGCACAGCGCGCGAGGCGGCGACCGAGGCGGCAGCTGTGACCCCGACCGCCGTAGCGTGGCGGACGGTCGCCGAGGCCGAGTACGACCGCGCCCGGGCGCAGCCGAACCCGAGGTCGTGGGACGAAGCAGCCGCCGCGTGGGAGGCCCTCCAGCGGCCGCCGATCGTCGCCTACTGCCGCTGGCGCCAGGCCGAGGCGCTCGTCGCCGCCGGCGCCTCCGCGGCTGACGCCGCTCTCCCGGCCCGGGCCGCCCACGCCAGCGCGCAGCGGCTGGGCGCGCGGCCGCTCCAGGAGGAGATCGAGCGGCTCGCGCAGCGCGCACGGCTGGATCTCGCACCGCCAAGACACCCACCCGGCCAAGGTTCCGGGCTTGCGGAGCTGCTGGGGCTGACGCCGCGCGAGGCCGAGGTCCTCGGCCTCGTGGCCCGCGGCTACACCAACCGCCAGATCGCCGCCACGCTGGTGATCAGCGTCAAGACCGCCAGCGTCCACGTCTCGCACATCCTGGGAAAGCTCGACGCCCAGAACCGGGTCGAGGCCGCCGCGATCGCTCACCGTCTCGCCCCGGCGACACCCGCCGCGCCGAGCGAACCGCCTGGTTGACACGTTGAGCCCGAGGCCCAATTCGCTCCTGCTCTTCTGCCTCCGGCGATCAGCGGCCCGCGGCGTAGCCCTGGCGTCCACGAGGGTTGGCGGCGGCGAGCAGGAAGCCGCTTTCCGGGTCGCGGCCGACGGCGCACATGCGCCCGAGCGACCAGCCGTCGACCACCTCGACGCGGTGGCCGCGGGCGCGCAGCCCCGCCACCGTCGCCTCCTCGACGCGCTCCTCCACCACGACCTGGCCGGGCCGTGCCTGGCGCGGGTAGAACGAGCTGGGGAAGTGCTCATTGTGGAAGCCGGGCGCGTCGATCGCCTGTTGCAGGTCGAGGCCGAAGTGCAGGTGCCAGAGGAACCAGTGCAGCGACCACTGGTCCTGCTGGTCGCCACCTGGGGTGCCGAAGGCGAGCCAGGGCTCGCCGTCGCGCAGCGCCAGGCTCGGGCTGAGGGTGGTGCGCGGCCGCCTGCCGCCGGCGAGCGAGCCTGGCAGCCCCTCGCTGAGCCAGAACATCTGACCGCGCGTGCCGAGGCAGAAGCCGAGCTCGGGGATGGTCGGGGAGCTCTGCAGCCAGCCGCCGCTCGGCGTGCACGCCACCATGTTGCCGTGGCGGTCGGCGACGGCGACGTGGCAGGTGTCGCGCGCGACCGGCTCCTCGGCGGCCATGCTCGGCTCGCCGGTGCCGGCCCCGGCCACGGCGGGCTGGCCCCACGGCGTCGCCAGGACCACCGGCGGCAACAGCGGCTCGCGGCCGTCCACCGATCCCGGCCGCAGCTCCATCGAGGCCTCCGCGCCGACCAGCGCCCGGCGCCGCTCGGCGTAGGCCTCCTCGCGCAGACCGGTGAGCGGCACGTCGACGAAGCCCGGGTCGCCGTACCACGCCTCGCGGTCGGCGACGGCGAGCTTGGCGCACTCGACCACGGTGTGGAGGTGCTCGGCGCCGCCTGGCTCCATTGCCTCCAGGTCGAAGCCGGCGAGCAGGCCGAGCTGCTGCAGGAACACCGGGCCCTGGCCCCACGGCCCGGTCTTGCAGACGCGCACGCCGTGGTAGTCGAGCTCGGCCGGCTCCTCGAAGCCGGCGCGCCAGCGCGCCATGTCGTCCCCGGTCAGCAGGCCTTTCTGGCGGCGGCCGGTCACGTCCATCACCGCGTTCCCGGTGGCGAAGCGGTCGATCGCCGCGGCGACGAAGCCGCCGTAGAAGGCGGCCCGCGCGGCCTCGATCTGGCCGTCCCGGTCCGCCGATGCCGCCTCGGCCTCCGCCAGCAGCCGCCGCCAGGTGGCCGCCAGCGCCGGGTTGCGCAACCGCCCGCCCGGGCGCGGCACGCCGCCGCCGAGCCACAGCTCCGCCGACCCGGTCCACTCCCGGCGGAACAGCTCCTCGACGCGGGCGACGGCCGCGGCGATCTGCGGCACCACCGGGTAGCCGCCCTCGGCGTAGCCGATGGCGGCGTCGAGCGCCTCGCGCAGGCCGATGGTGCCGAGCTCGCCGAGCAGCAGCAGCCAGCCGCCGAACGCGCCGGGCACGCAGGCAGGCAGCAGGCCGCTGCCAGGCACCAGCTCCAGGCCGAGGTCGCGCAGGCGCGCCACGCTGGCCGCCGCCGGCGCCGGGCCCTGGCCGTCGACCACCATGACCCGCTCGCGCTCGGCGCTGTAGAGCACCATCGGCACCTCGCCGCCGGGCCCGTTCAGGTGCGGCTCGACCACTTGCAGGACGAAGCCGGCCGCGGCCGCGGCGTCGAAGGCGTTGCCGCCCCGCTCCAGCACCGCCATGCCCGCCGCCGAGGCGAGCCAGTGGGTCGACGACACCATGCCGAAGGTGCCCCGCAGCTCCGGTCGGGTGCCGAACGACGAGTTCCTGCGCACGGTAGCGACTGTTTACCGCCTGCGGCGCTCGGAAACCAACCCAAGCGAGGTCGCGAAGCGGGGTCAGGTCGCGGGCGCAACACCCGGGCGTGCATGATGGCCCCATGACGACCACCTGGACCGCACCGGCGGTGGAGCGCCCCGAAGGACCGCTGACCGGCGACGAGCGCCCCATGCTTCAGGGCTTCCTCGACTGGCACCGCGCGACCCTGCTGCACAAGTGCGCGGGCCTGACCGGGGAGCAGCTCGCCGAGCGCGCCGTGCCGCCGTCGAACCTGTCGCTGCTCGGGCTGGTCCGCCACCTGACCAAGGTCGAACGCACCTGGTTCCGCCGCCGCTTCGCCGGCGAGCCCGTCGACGACCTCTTCCAGGCCGGCGGGCGGCGGGACGTCGATTTCGAGGACCTCGACCCCAAGGCCGCCGCCGCCGACTACGCCCGCTTCGTCGAAGAGTGCCGGCTCGCCGACGCGGCCGTTGCCGGCGCCTCCCTCGACGACACCTTCACCCAAAGCGGCGAGGCGCACTCGCTGCGCCTGGTCTACCTCCACCTGATCCAGGAGTACTCCCGCCACAACGGGCATGCCGACCTGCTGCGCCAGCGCGTCGACGGGGTCACCGGCGCCTGATCGCCGCGAGTCACGGCCGCGGCTCGACGGCGACCACCAACCACCCAGCCGCTCCGGCGGGGCGCTGCTTCGGCGGGCGCCAAACGGGAGATCGGTCGAAATTCTTAGGTCGATCGAAGTAGAGATACTTGACAAGAGACCCGAGCACCTTGAGCATCGTGTCGCCGAACACGGAGGTGAGTCATTTGACCACGCTGCGTGAGGTACGCCAGCACCACGAGCCGGCACTGCTGGCGCTGCCCAACGTCGTGGGGGTCTCCGACGAGACCGTGGACGGCCGGGACGTGATCCTCGTCCTGGTGAGCCGCAAGGTACCGGTGGAGCAGCTCGCGCCCGGGGAGGTGGTCCCAGAGGAGCTGGAGGGCTTTCCGACCGATGTGGTCGAGATCGGTACGCCGACGGCGCCGCCGTCCGGCTGACCGAGGCGCAGAGCGCGCCGACCCGTCAACGCAGCGCCAACCAGGGGGGCAAGACATTGGCGAAGGTTCCCGAGGACCAGTCTGACATGCAGCGTCGCATGGCGATGCCGAAGGGTGCCGAGCTCAAGAACCAGGTGGTCCAGGCTGCCAGCGAGCGCCTGCTCGGCGAGCAGCGCCGCATTCCCAACGTGGTCGGCTTCGGGCACGGGGTGAAGTGGACGAACAACCAGCCGACCGGGAAGGACGCCCTGCTCGTCTTCGTCGAGCAGAAGGTCGACGTACCCAGCTCCGACCGCATCCCCAGCGAGATCGGGGGCAAGCCCACCGACGTCGTCCCCGTCGGCACCGTCATGGCCCAGCAGCTCATGCGCGAGCGCTCCCGGGTCGAGCGCGACGGGATCGCCACGGACGGTGAGGCCCAGCACCTCGCCAGCCCGCAGCGCGCCCTGCTGCGCCTGCCCGAGCGCGACCAGAGCCGCCTGCTGCTCGACGGCCTCGCCGGCCAGGAGCTCGAGGTCGGGGTCGAGACCCTGGCCAAGCGCGCCCGCCCGGCCCGCGGCGGCTACTCCGTCGGCCACTTCAAGATCACCGCGGGCACGATCTCGACCTGCGTCTACGACTTCCTGCCCGGCGCGACCGTGAACCCGCCGGCCCCAGGGATCGGGGTCCCGGGCAAGTTCTACGTCCTGTCGAACAACCACGTGCTGGCGAACTCCAACGCCGCGGCGATCGGCGACCCGATCCTGCAGCCGGGGCCGTTCGACGGTGGCACCGACCCGGCCGACCGTATCGCACGGCTGAGCCGCTTCGTGCCGATCACCTTCGAGCCGCCGGTGCCGAGGGCGAGCCACCGCAACCTGGTCGACGCGGCCATCGCCGAGGGCGAGTTCCACGACCTCGAGCGCGAGGTCTACTGGACCGGCGTGGCGGAGGGCTGGTACCCGCGCGCCCGCCTGAAGGTCGGCGACCGGGTCAAGAAGACCGGGCGGACCACCAACTACACGCTCGGCCGGGTGATCGCCACCAACGCGACCATCGACGTGAACTACGGTGGCGGCAAGGTCGCCCGCTTCCTCGACCAGATCGTGACCACCAGCATGTCGGCGGGTGGCGACTCCGGGTCGCTGGTGCTCAGCTCGGCGCCGGGCTCCCAGCCAGGCACCCAGGACGACTTCGCCGTCGGCCTGCTGTTCGCCGGCAGCCCGCAGGTGACCATCCTCAACCACTTCGAGCACGTCCGCGCGCTACTGCGGATCGAGGTGTACCCGTAGCGCCGGATCCGTCGAGCGGTGCGGGGCCGCCGGAGCTGCCGGCGCCCCCGCACCGCCGGGGTTCCAGCGGATCGGCAGGCGCTTGACGCCGTTCTGGAAGTTCGAGCGCAGCCGCGCCGGCTCGCCGGCGAGCTCGACCTCGCCGAGGCGGTCGAGCAGCGCCGCGAACAGCGCCCGCATCTGCTCGCGCGCGAGGTGCGCGCCGAGGCAGAAGTGGGGCCCGTGCCCGAACGCCAGGTGCTCGTTGGGCCGCCGCCCGACGTCGAAGCGGTCGGGCTCCGCGAAGGCGTCGCCGTCGCGGTTGCCCGACGAGAACCAGACCACCACCTTCTGCCCGGCGCGCACGGGCGTCCCGGCGACCTCGGTGTCGCTCGCCGCGGTGCGGCGGAAGTGCATCACCGGCGTCCACCAGCGCAGCATCTCCTCCACCGCGGTTGGCAGCAGGGCGCGGTCGCGCAGCAGGCGGCGGTACTCGTCCGGGTGGGCGAGCAGCGCCAGCATCCCGCCGGGCAGCCCGTTGCGCAGCGTCTCGTTGCCCGCCACCGAGAACAGCCAGAACAGGTTCTCGAACTCCTCCACGCCGACGCGGCCGCCAGCGTCGTCGACCTGCCGCATCAGCACCGACATGACGTCGTCGCCCGGGTTGCGCCGCTTGTAGGAGCCCAGCTCGTGGGCGTAGGCGTAGAGGTCGGGCATGCCGGCCCTGGTGCGCGGGTCGGGCATGCGCCCGTCCGGCCCCGGCGCTGGGCGCAGCCCGTGCGCCCGGCGCGCCATCGCGCTGGCGCCGGCGGCGTCGAACTGGGCGCTGACGGCGTACTCGGCGTCCTGGTAGCCGATCACCCGGTTGCTCCAGTCGAACAGCAGCCAACGGTCGGACTCCGGCACCCCGAAGACGTCGGCGAGCGTCAGCAGCGGCAGGTCGGCCGCGATCTCCTTGGCGAAGTCGGCCTCGCCGCGCTCGGCCACGGCGTCGACCAGGGCGACGGCGCGCCGCCGGATGCGCTCCACCAGCCGCGCCACCGCCCTCGGCGTGAACGCCTTGGCGAGCAGGCCACGCAGGCGCGAGTGCTCGGGCGGGTCGAGGTTGAGCATCATGCGGCGCACGTAGCGGAGGTCGGCGGGGGTGGCCGGGTCGCGGATCTGGGTGGCGCCCAGCTGCGAGGAGAAGACTCGCGGGGAGCGCAGCACCTGGCGGATGTCGGCGTAGCGCAGCACCGCCCAGAACCCGGGCCCGCCCGGCCACGGCCCGACCGGCGGCTCCTCCGTCCACACCAGCGGCGCCCGGCGCCGCAGCCGCGCCAGCGCCTCGTAGGGCACCCCGCGGACATAGGTGTCGGGGCTGTAGACCAGCTCGCTGTCGGAGATGGCCTCGGCGGACGGTCCTGTCGCCAACGGCGGGCACCTCCGGCCGGAGCCGCCGGGACGGCGGCCGCTCGCCCCCCATCGTGCCCGCCCCCCGGCGAGACCTCCAGCGCCGGGCGTGGTCGAATGCCAGGGACGTACTCGGCGAGCGACGGAGGTGAGCTGCGCTGACGCCAGCGACGGTCTCGTCCGGCCGGCACGAGCTCGGCTCCGGGCACCTGTGGGTGAATCAAGGCGGCTCGGGGGAGCCGGCGCTGCTGCTGTTGCACGGGCTCGGCGCCACCGGGGAGGTCTGGGCGGGGCTGTGCGGCCTGCTCGAGGGGCGCTGGCCTGGCCGCTGGGTGGTCCCGGACCTGCGCGGGCACGGGCGCTCCAGCCACGCGGCGGCCTACTCGTTCGGGCAGCACGCCAGCGACCTTGCCGGGCTCTTCCGCCCCGGCGAGCGCGTGGTGGTGGTCGGCCACTCCATGGGCGGGGTGGTCGGGCTCGCCATGGCGAGTGGCTGGTTCGGGGTCGACGTGGCCGGCGTGGTCGGGATCGGCATCAAGGTCTCGTGGACCGAGGCGGAGCTGGCCCGCGCGACCGAGCTCGCCGCACGGCCGCTGCGCTGGTTCGACGGCCGCGACGAGGCCGCCGCCCGGTTCCTGCGCGTCGCCGGCCTCGACGGGCTGGTGCCGCCCGACGGCGAGCTGGTGGCCAGCGGGCTGGTCTCGGAGGGCGGCCGCTGGCGGCTGGCCGCCGACCCGGCGACCATGGCCGTCGGCGCGCCCGACATGGCCGGGCTGCTGGCGGCGGCGCGCGCGCCGGCGCGGCTGGCCTGCGGCGAGACGGACGGGCTGGTGACCGTCGAGGAGCTGCGCCGCCTCGACCCCGGCGCGGTCGAGCTGGCCGGCCTCGGCCACAACGCCCACGTCGAGGACCCCGAGCGTGTCCTGCGCCTGGCCGAGCGCGACGGGCAGGGGAGCCGGACGTGGAGGTGACGTCGTTGCGGTGGCGGCTGCGGCAGCTTCCAGCGCCCGTGGTCGACGCGGGCCTGGCCGTCGCGGTCGCCGCCGCCGTGGCCATCTCGATCGTGGTGTCGCCGGAGCGGGGCGAGCGGCGCGACCTGGCCGCCTACGCGGTGGGGCTGACCATCGCCGTGCTGGTGCTGGCGCGGCGGCGCTGGCCCCTCGGCGTGCTGGTCGCCTCCGCCGTGGTGCTGCAGGCCTACTACGTGGTCGGGCTGCCGGGCATCTTCCCGGCGGTGCCGCTCTCGGTGGCGCTGGCTACCGCCTGGGCGGCCGGCCATCGCCGCTGGCCGCTGCTGGTGGTCGCCTGGTTCGTGGTCGTCCCGGTCGCCTACCGCCTGCTGGTGCCCAAGGAGGCGGCGCTGCCGGTGCTCGGCGACGCCACCAGGGACGCGGCGATGTTCACCGCCGTGCTGCTGCTCGGCGAGGCGGTGCGCACCCGCCGCGCGCTCGCCCGCGCGCACCGGCTGCTCCTCGCCGAGCAGGAGAAGTCGGAGCGGCTGCTGCTCAACGTGCTGCCCGCCTCGATCGCGGCCCGGCTCAAGCAGGTCGACGGCGTGATCGCCGACGCCTTCGACGAGGTCACCGTCCTGTTCGCCGACATCGTGGACTTCACCACCCGCAGCGAGCTGATCGCCCCCGCCCAGGTGGTGCAGGCCCTCGACGAGCTGTTCTCCGTGTTCGACCAGCTCGCCGAGCGGCAGGGGCTGGAGAAGATCAAGACCATCGGCGACGCCTACATGGTCGCCGGCGGCCTGCCCGACCCGCGCCCCGACCACGCGCAGGCGGTGGCCGAGATCGCGCTGGCCATGCGCGACGAGGTCGCCAGGCGCGCCGACCCGAGCGGCCGGCCGCTGGCGGTCCGCATCGGCATCGACACCGGCCCGGTGGTCGCCGGCGTGATCGGCAGGAGCAAGTTCATCTACGACCTGTGGGGTGACACCGTCAACACCGCCAGCCGCATGGAGTCCCACGGGCTCGCCGGCTGCATCCAGGTGACCGACCGCACCTACCGGCGCCTGCGGGACCGCTACCGCTTCGAGCGGCGGGGGCCGATCGCGGTCAAGGGCAAGGGGGAGATGGTCACCTGGCTGCTGCTGGCGAGGAGCTGACGCGCGCGCTCAGGCGTGCCCGCCGGCGGTGACCGTGCCGACGGTCAGGCGGGGGTTGCCTTCGAGGACCGCCCCGACGCGCTCCACCTGGGCGTCGAGCTCGCGCCGCCGGGCCGCGCCGAGCGGCGCGAGCGGCTCGACGGTGAGGTCGAGCGTCCGGCCGGAGCGGCGCTGGTGCCAGACCCCGGCAACCGTCCCGTCGAGCAGCAGCACCGGGTAGTTCCCCGCCTGGCCGCTGGGGGACAGCGCGCGCTCGGCGGCCCGGCCGGGGAAGAGCAGCTCGCGCGGCTGGCAGCCGACCGTGTACGCGTCGAAGTAGGGCAGCAGCCGGACGCCGTCGGGCGCGGCGGCCGGGGGCGCGGCGTCCCCCGCGGCCAGCCACGCCGGGGCGCCGTCGACCTCGACCTGCTCGAGCTCGCCGGCCAGGGAGTCGAACTGCTCCGCCGCCCAGCGCGGCGGCGCGCCGAGCCATCTGGCGAAGTGCCGCGGCGTGGCCGGTCCGTAGGCGCGCAGGTAGCGCCGGACGACCTCGGCGACGGCGGCCGGCGCCTCGGCGGGCCGGAACCCGGGCAGCCAGCGGCGCGGGCTGGTGTAGGTGACCTTGCGGCCCCGGTTGGGACCGAAGCACAGCGCGCCCCGCTTCGCCGCCGCGCCGACCGCCTGGCGCCAGCGCGGCCACATGCCGTTGAACGCGGGCATGACCAGCTCCCCGGCCCACGGCCCGGTGGCGGCGACGACCGCGTCGCTCAGCTCGTCGATGGTCAGCTCCGCGTCCGCCAGGGCCCTTGCGACCGCCTCGACGACCTCTTCGGTCTGCTCGGGCGTCAGCCGCACGCCGTCGGGGAAGCCGCCGCCGGAGGGCGGCACTGCGGCCAGCGCACCGGTCCACATGGGCAGGTCATGGGTTGGCAGCAGGTGCACCGTGCCACGCGGTCCGAAGGTCTTCACCAGGCTGCGCTCGGTCCACAGCGCCTCGCGGACCTCGGCCCGCGTGCCGCCGGCGAGCCGCAGGCCGATCGAGAGCTCGGCGGCGGACAGCACCTGGGCGTGCGCGCCACAGATGGCACCGGCGACGTCGGCGGGCCGGGCGTCCCGCGACGGGACGGACAGCCCGTGCCGCTCCAGGCGCCTGGCGCAGACCTGGGCCCACGACCAGCGCGGCACCGCCGTCCCGTTGCTGCCCACTTGGATCGCTCCTCTTGCACGAGCCCTCACGAACCTACCCTGTCGCGGCCCTGACCGCGGCCGCTCAGCGGGTCACCAGGACGACCTCGAAGGAGTAGCGCGAGGCGCGGTAGAGGTGGTCGCCGAGCTCGACCGCGCGGCCGCCGTCGTCGTAGGTGGTGCGCCGCATGGTCAGCAGCGGCTCGCCGGCGCGGCCCTCGAGCAGCCGGGCCTCGGCGGCGCTGGCCGCACGCGCCCCGATGGTCTGCGAGGCCATGTGCGGCCGGATGCCGGCCGCACGCATGAGCTGGTAGAGGCCGCCGTGCTCCAGCGCGTCCGCGGTCAGCTCGACCAGCCCGGCTGGCAGGTGGTTGCGCATGATCGCCAGCGGCTCGTCGCCCGCGTAGCGGAGCCGCTCGAGCGCCACCACCGGGCTGCCCGGCTCGACCCGCAGCGCGTGGGCGACCGCGTCGGGCGCCGACACGGTGCGCAGCGAGCGCACCGTGGTGCGGGGGTCCTTGCCGCTGGTGGCGAGGTCGTCCCAGAGGCTGGTGAGCTCGACCGGGCGGCGCACCTTGGGGTGCACCACCTGGGTGCCGATGCCGCGCTTGCGCACCAGGTAGCCGCGGTCGACCAGGTACTCGATCGCCTTGCGCACGGTCGGGCGGGAGAGCCCGAGCCGATCGGCGAGGGCGAGCTCGTTGTCCAGGCGGCTGCCGGGGGCGAGCTCGCCGGACTGGATGGCCCGTTCGAGCTCCAGGGCCACCTGGTAGTAGAGCGGCACCGGGCTGCTCCGGTCCACCGGGATGGACGCCGGGGACAGCATCACGGCCTCCTCTCGCACCTTCCGGCAAAGGGTATAGACGTCAGTATGTCAGAACTCAGTATGTCAGAACAAAGTGTTGACAGTATTCCTATATGAGCGTACAACGAGTCTCCCACGGTGAACAGATGCCGTCACGCACGGAGGCGGGCATGCGGGTGGGGCTCGTCGGAGTCGGCAGGATCGGCGTCCTTCACGCTGAGACGCTGGCCGACAACCCACAGGTCTCCCAGCTCCGCATCGCCGACGCCGACCCCGCCAGGGCGCGCGAGGTCGCCGGCAAGGTCGGCGCCACCGTCACCGGGCTGCGCGAGCTGTTCTCCGGCGCGGTCGACGCGCTGGTCGTCGCGGCCGCCACCGGGGCGCATGCCGAGCTGGTGCAGCGCGGGGCCGAGGCCGGCCTGCCGGTGTTCTGCGAGAAGCCGCTCGCCGCCGACGTGGCGGGCACCCGCCGTGTGCTCGCCCGGGTGGCCGCCGCCGGGACCTCCCTGCAGGTCGGCTTCCAGCGCCGCTTCGACCACGGCTACCGCGCCGCCCGCGAGGCGGTCCGCTCCGGCAGCCTCGGCTGGCTGCACACCCTGCGCGCCACCACCGCCGACCCGGCGCCGCCGCCGGAGGCGTACATCCGCACCTCCGGCGGCATCTACCGCGACTGCCACATCCACGACTTCGACATCATCCGCTTCGTCACCGGGCGCGAGGTCGAGACCGTCTACGCCACCGGCGCCAACCGCGGCGACGGCTTCTTCGCCCGCGCCGGCGACGTGGACACCTCGGCGGTGCTGCTGACCCTCGACGACGGCACGCTCGGGGTGGTCAGCGGCGGGCGCTACAACGGCGGCGGCTACGACGCCCGCCTCGAGGTCGCCGGCAGCGAGGGCACCGTGGTCGCCGGGCTCGACGAGCGCGCTCCGCTGCGCTCGGCCGAGCAGGGCGTGAGCTGGCCGCCCGGGCAGCCCTACGCGAGCTTCTACGAGCGCTTCCGCCGCGCCTACGTCGCCGAGCTGGGCGAGTTCCTCGACCACGTGCTCGGCAGGATCCCCAACCCCTGCCCGGCGGAGGAGGCGCTGGAGGCTCTCTACGTCGCCGAGGCGGCCGAGCGCTCGCGCGCCGAGGACCGGCCCGTCCACGTCGGCGAGGTGCGCTGATGCGCCCGGGCCGGCTCCGCGTCGCCGGCGCGCCGATCTCGTGGGGCGTCTGCGAGGTGCCGGGCTGGGGCCACCAGCTCGGCCCGGACCGGGTGCTCGGCGAGATGCGCGCGCTCGGCCTCGCCGCCAGCGAGCTCGGGCCCGCCGGCTTCCTGCCGGACGACCCGCGCGGGGCCGCCAGCCTGCTCGGCTCCTACGCCCTTGCCGCGGTCGGCGGCTTCGTCCCGCTGCTGCTGCACGACCGCGCCGGCGACGAGCTGCTGGCCCTCCTCGCGCCGCTGCTCGACGCCTACGCGACCATCGGTGCGGGGACCATGGTGCTGGCCGCCGTCGGCGGCGAGGACGGCTACGACCGGCGCGTGCGGCTCGACGACGGCCAGTGGCGCACCCTGCTGGCCAACCTCGACCTCCTCGCGGCGGCCGCCGCGGCGCGCGGCGTGGTCGCCACCCTGCACCCCCACGTCGGCACCGTGGTGGAGCGCCCCGACGAGGTGCGGCGCGTGCTGGAAGGCTGCGGCATCCCGCTGTGCCTGGACACCGGGCACCTGCTGGTCGGCGGCGGCGACCCGGTCGAGCTGGCGGCCAAGGCCGGCGACCGCGTCGCCCATGCCCACCTCAAGGACGTCGACGCCGCGCTCGCCGACGCGGTGCGCCGCGGCGAGCGCGGCTACGCCGACGCGGTCAGGCAGGGCATGTACCGCCCCCTCGGCCAGGGCGACCTCGACGTCGCCGGCGTCGTCGCCGGCCTCGAGGCCGGCGGCTACCGCGGCTGGTACGTGCTCGAGCAGGACACCGTGCTCGACGCCGAGCCCGCCCCCGGCGGCGGTCCCGTCGCCGACGTGCGCGCCAGCCTCGACTTCCTCACCGGGCTGGCGGCATGAGCGGCGACCCGTTCGACGTCCTCACCATGGGGCGCATCGGCGTGGACGTCTACCCGCTGCAGGTCGGCGTGTCCCTGCGCGAGGTCGAGACGTTCGGCAAGTACCTCGGCGGCAGCGCCACCAACGTGGCGGTGGCGGCGGCCCGCCACGGCCGCCGCAGCGCGGTGATCACCCGCACCGGTGAGGACCCCTTCGGCCAGTTCCTCCACGACGCGCTGCGCCGCTTCGGCGTCGACGACCGCTGGGTCACCGCGGTGCCCGGCCTGCCGACGCCGGTGACCTTCTGCGAGATCTTCCCGCCCGACCACTTCCCGATCTACTTCTACCGCTGGCCCAAGGCGCCGGACCTGGAGATCGCCGCCGACGAGCTCGACCTCGACGCGATCAGGGCGGCGCGGATCTTCTGGGTGACCGTCACCGGCCTGTGCGCCGAGCCGAGCCGCAGCGCCACCCTGGCGGCACTCCAGGCCAGGGGGAGGTCGGGCCTGACCGTGCTCGACCTCGACTACCGCCCGGTCTTCTGGCCCTCCCGCGAGGAGGCGCGGCGCTGGGTGCAGCAGGCGCTCGGGCACGTCAACGTCGCGGTCGGCAACCTCGACGAGTGCGACACCGCGGTGGGCCTGCGCGAGCCGAAGGCCGCCGCCGACGCGCTGCGGGACCACGGCGTCGAGCTGGTGGTCGTGAAGCAGGGGCCCGACGGCGTGCTGGCCGCCGACGGCCGCGCCGAGGTCCAGGTCCCGCCGCTGCCGGTCGAGGTGGTCAACGGCATCGGCGCCGGCGACGCCTTCGGCGGCGCGCTGTGCCACGGCCTGCTGGCGGGTTGGGAGCTGGGACGGGTGATGCGCTTCGCCAACGCCGCCGGCGCCATCGTCGCCTCGCGCCTCGCCTGCGCCGACGCCATGCCCGACAGCGCCGAGGTCGAGGCCCTGTTGCGCGGGGGGTCCGGGGGGCTCAAGAGCGAGGCCGGAGCCCAAGTGGTGGGTGGCCACGCAGAGCCGAGCGGTAGCCCCCCGGTGAACAAAGGGTCCCCCGGTGCGTGAGGACCGCTACCGCGCGATCGTCGAGACCCGCGCCGGGCGCCCCGAGGCGATCGCCGAGGCGGCCGCCGCGCGCGGGCGGCCCGCCTCGCTGCTCGACCGGGACGGCAGGCTGCTGGTCGTCGCGGCCGACCACCCGGCGCGCGGCGCGCTGCGCGCCGGCCAGCGCGCCATGGCCATGGCCGACCGGGTCGAGCTGCTCGACCGGCTCTGCCTGGCGCTGTCGCGTCCCGGCGTCGGCGGCGTCCTCGGCACCGCCGACGTGCTCGAGGACCTGCTGCTGCTCGGCGCGCTGGACGGCAAGGTGGTGATCGGCTCGATGAACCGGGGCGGCCTGGCAGGCACCGTCTTCGAGGTCGACGACCGCTTCACCGCCTACGACGCCGCCGCCATCGCCGCCGCCGGCTACCAGGGCGGCAAGATGCTGCTGCGGATCGACCCCGACGACCCGGCGACGGCGCGCACGGTCGAGGCCTGCGGCCGCGCCGTCGCCGAGCTGGCCGCCGGCGGGCTGCTGGCGCTGGTGGAGCCGTTCATCGTCCACCGCGTCGACGGCCGCCTGCGCACCGAGCTCACCCCGGAGGCGATGATCCGCGCCGTCACCGTCGCCGCCGGCCTCGGCACCACCTCGGCCCACACCTGGCTGAAGGTGCCGGTGGTCGACCAGATGGAGCGCGTCATGGCCGCCACCACCCTGCCGGCGCTGCTGCTCGGCGGCGAGGTCGGCGCCGACCAGGAGGCCACCCTCGCGGGCTGGCGCAAGGCGCTGGCGCTGCCGACGGTCCACGGCCTGGTGGTCGGCAGGGCGCTGCTGTACCCGCCCGACGACGACGTCGCCGCGGTGGTCGCCGCCGCCGCGGCGCTGCTCCAGGAGGAGGCGGCGGTGTGAACGGCAGGCAGCACCAGCCCCGGGGCAGCAGCGCCGACGGCGCCTTCGCCGCGGTGGTCACCCCGGAGCAGGCCGGCTGGGCCTTCAGCGGCCTGCGCGTGCTCGAGCTCGCCCCCGGCCAGCGGCAGGTCCTCGCCAGCGGCGAGGACGAGCTGCTGGTCCTGCCGCTGGCCGGCGGCTGCGTGGTCGACTGCGACGGCAGCCGCTTCGAGCTGCAGGGCCGTCCCAGCGTCTTCGACCGCGTCAGCGACTTCGCCTACGTGCCGCGCGACGCGCGCGCCGAGGTCGCCTCGGCGGGCGGCGGCCGCTTCGCGCTGCCGTCGGCGCGGGCGCGGCGCCGGCTGCCCGCCCGCTACGGCGCCGCCGAGGACGTCCCGGTCGAGCTGCGCGGCGCCGGCCAGGCCAGCCGCCAGGTCAACAACTTCTGCGCGCCGGAGGCGTTCGAGGCCGACCGGCTGATCGCCGTCGAGGTGCTCACCCCCGGCGGCAACTGGTCCTCCTACCCGCCCCACAAGCACGACGAGGCCCGCGACGGCGAGGTGATTCTCGAGGAGCTCTACTACTTCGAGATCGCGCGCAGCCCGCAGGGCGGCGACGGCTTCGGCTTCCACAGGGTCTACGGCTCAGGTCCCGACCGGCGCATCGACGTCCGCGCCGAGGTGCGCGCCGGCGACGTGGTGCTGGTGCCGTACGGCTGGCACGGGCCCTCCATGGCCGCGCCCGGCTACGACATGTACTACCTCAACGTCATGGCCGGTCCCGGGCCGGAGCGGGTGTGGCGCTTCTGCGACGACCCCGCCCACGCCTGGGTCCGCGACACCTGGGCCGGCACCCCGGTCGACCCGCGGCTGCCCATGATTTCTTCGATCGGGAAGGAGGCGTGATGGCTGGCACCCGACGGCTCACCGTCGCGCAGGCGCTGGTCCGGTTCCTGGTCAGCCAGTACAGCGAGCGCGACGGCACCCAGCAGCGCCTGTTCGCCGGCTGCCTGGGCATCTTCGGCCACGGCAACGTCGCCGGCATCGGCCAGGCGCTGCTGGAGGCCGGCGACCGGCTGCGCTACCACCAGGCCCGCAACGAGCAGGCGATGGTGCACACCGCCGCCGCCTACGCGCGCATGCGCAACCGCCTGTCGACCTTCGCCTGCACCAGCTCGATCGGGCCGGGCGCGACCAACATGGTCACCGGCGCCGCGCTGGCCACCATCAACCGGCTGCCGGTGCTGCTGCTCCCCGGCGACCTGTTCGCCACCCGGGTCGCCAGCCCGGTGCTGCAGGAGCTGGAGGACGCCCGCTCCTACGACGTCTCGGTCAACGACTGCTTCAAGCCGGTGTCGAAGTTCTGGGACCGCATCAACCGGCCCGAGCAGCTCACCCCGAGCCTGCTGGCGGCGATGCGGGTGCTCACCGACCCGGCCGAGACGGGCGCGGTGACCCTGGCCCTGCCCCAGGACGTGCAGGCCGAGGCGTTCGACTTCCCCGAGGAGCTGTTCGAGCGGCGGGTCTGGCGGGTGCGCCGGCCGCCCCCCGAGCCGGAGGCGCTGGCGGAGGCGCTCGGCCTGCTGCGCGAGGCGCGCAGGCCGCTGCTGGTCGCCGGCGGCGGGGTGATCTACGCCGAGGCGACCGCGGCGCTGCGCGCCCTGGCCGAGGCGAGCGGCATCCCGGTCGCCGAGACCCAGGCGGGCAAGGGCTCGCTGCCCTACGACCACCGCTGCTCGGTCGGTGCCGTCGGCGCGACCGGCACCACCGCCGCCAACGCGCTCGCCCGCGAGGCCGACGTGGTGGTCGGCGTCGGCACCAGGTGGAGCGACTTCACCACCGCCTCGCGCAGCGCCTTCCAGGACCCCGGGGTGCGCTTCGTCAACCTCAACCTGGCCGCCGCCGACGCCGTCAAGCTGGCCGGGGTGCCGCTGGTCGCCGACGCCCGCGCCGGGCTCGAGGCGCTGACCGCCGGGCTGGCCGGCTGGTCGGTCCCTGCGGCATGGCGGGAGCGGGCGCGTGCCCTGGCGATGGAGTGGGACCGGACGGTGCAGCGCGCCTACGCGCTCGGCCTGGGGCCGCGGCTGGCCCAGTCGGAGGTGATCGGCGCGGTCAACGCCGCCTCCGGCCCGCGCGACGTGGTCGTCTGCGCCGCCGGCAGCATGCCCGGCGACCTGCACAAGCTGTGGCGCACCCGCGACCCCAAGGGCTACCACGTCGAGTACGGCTACTCGTGCATGGGCTACGAGATCGCCGGCGGCCTCGGCGTCAAGCTGGCGGCGCCCGACCGCGAGGTGTTCGTCCTGGTGGGCGACGGCTCCTACCTGATGATGGCCCAGGAGCTGGTCACCGCCGTGCAGGAGGGCGTCAAGCTCAACGTCGTGCTGGTCCAGAACCACGGCTTCCAGTCGATCGGCGCGCTCTCGGAGTCGGTCGGCTCGCAGCGATTCGGCACCAGCTACCGCTACCGCAGCCCGCTGAGCGGCCAGCTCGACGGCGCCGTGCTCCCGGTCGACCTGGCCGCCAACGCCGCCAGCCTCGGCGCCGACGTGCTCCGCGCCGGCACCGTCGCCGAGCTGCGTGCGGCGCTGGACAAGTCGCGCGCCTCGTCGCGCACCACCGTGGTGCACGTCGAGACCGACCCGATGGCCGCGGCGCCCGACTCGGGCTCGTGGTGGGACGTGCCGGTGGCGGAGGTGTCCGGGCTCGAGTCGACCAGGCAGGCACGCGCCGACTACGTGGCGGGCAAGCGCTCGCAGCGGCACCACCTGTGAGCGACGCCGACGACAGGTTCGCGCTCCGCAAGCGCATGATCTTCCCGCCAGCATCACCCACAACCCCCGCCGGGCCCACCCACCCCGCCATGTCGAAAATGGCCCAGCGGCTTCTACATCTGTAACGAGAGGCGCCCACCGGGCGCCCCGGGAACCGAGGAGCCGTCGATGCCCCAGCCGCAAACCCTGCTGACCGGTCTGGCGTTCGGCGAGTCGCCGCGCTGGCACGACGGCCGCCTGTGGTTCTCCAACTGGGGCGCGCAGGAGGTCGTCGCCGTCGACCTGGACGGCAACAGCGAGGTGGTCGTCCGCGTCCCGACCACCATCCCGTTCTCGATCGACTGGCTGCCCGACGGACGCCTGCTGGTGACGTCGGGGCCCGAGGCGCTGCTGCTGCGCCAGGAGCCCGACGGGTCGCTGGTGACCCATGCCGACCTGAGCGGCCCCCGCCGCGGCCTCAACGAGATCGTGGTCGACGGCCGCGGCAACGCCTACCTCGACGGCGGCGGCTTCGACCTGATGGCAGGCGAGCAGCCGGCCCCGGGCTTCGTCTTCGTGGTCACCGCCGACGGCTCCGCCCGCCAGGTCGCCGACGGCATCGCCTTCGGCAACGGCATGGCCGTGACGCCCGACAACGCCACCCTGGTCGTCGCCGAGTCCTACGGCAAGCGGCTCACGGCGTTCGACATCGAGGCCGACGGCGGCCTGTCCAACCGGCGGGTCTGGGCCGACCTGGGCGACGGCGTCCCCGACGGCATCTGCCTGGACGCCGACGGCGCCGTCTGGTACGCCGACGTCCCCAACCGGCGCTGCGTGCGCGTCCGCGAGGGCGGCGAGGTGCTGCGGACGGTCGCGCTCGACCGCGGCTGCTTCGCCTGCATGCTCGGCGGCGCCGACGGCCGCACGCTGTTCATGATGGCGGCCGAGTGGCACGGCCCCGCGAACATGTTCGACGCGCCGCGAACGGGCCAGGTCCTGACCGTCCAGGCGCCCGCGCCGGGCGTCGGCTGGCCGTGAGAGCCGGCGTTGACACGGGTGATTTCGTAGCGTATCGCTAGGCAGTAACGATCATCGCCGTCTTCGCGACCTACGCCGCTGTCGCAGAGGGGGCAACATGCCTAGGCTTCCCAGGGCCGGGGTCCTCACCATCCTGGCGGTCCTCACCGCCAGCTTGCTGGCTCCTACCGCGGCCTCCGCCAGCTACCAGTCCACCAGCGACGCCGCCATCTACCCGCTGGCGATCTGCCGTGACGGGATCCGCTTCCTGTTCGCCGCCGACTTCTATCCCGCCGGCGGCGACCCGGGGACCGAACCACCTTTCCGGGTCCAGTCGGTGCAGGCCGCCACGCCGGTTCCGCCCGTCGTCGACGGGCGGGCGATCCCGCCCACCGACGCACGGGTGCTCGACGTCACCGTCGACGTGCCGAACGCGTCGCAGGAGATCGACTTCGACAACTTCTACCAGGCACCGGTCTTTCCGCAGTACCCACCGGTCGCCACGCCGTCGGGACCGTACCCGCAGCCGACAGGGATCCAGGTCGCGGAGTACACCGGCGACTACACCTTGGCCTGGAACACCAAGCTCAAGGCGGGAGCACGGAAGGTGGTGCTGAGCTTCGACCGCTTCGATCCCGCCAGCAACAGCGTCGAGCTGATTGCCGACGTCAGCAACTGCGAGCTGTTCGACGACTAAGCGGCGGCGTAGGTGACCAGGTCGGCCACGGTGAACTGGTGGGGCGTCGGGCCGAGGAACGGCGTCCAGGTCGGGTCGACCGAGAGGAAGGACTCCGGGTCGGCGTCCGCAAGCCCGAGGAGGACCTCGGCGACGATGCGGCCGCCGACCAGGCCGAGCCGCTGGCCCTGGCCGATCGTCTCGGCCTCCGCCAGGACGTAGAACCACAGCGGCGCGGCGGCGCCACCGAGACGGAGCGCCCCGTCGTCGAGCGGAGCCTGGCCCATCGCCCGGGCCACGGCCTGGCCCGACGGCAGGCCGAGGCGCTTGCCGCGGGCCAGGTTGAGCCAGGCCAGCGAGCGGCTCGGCGCCCCTGGCGGGACGACCTCGGCGGGCAGCCTCGCCAACGGCGGGCTGAGGTGCGTGTCGATCGCCCGTGCGGGCTGCGGCGGCCCGCCGGGCAGGCCGTCGAGGAAGCGTCCCCAGTCGATCACCAGCTCCGCCGGCAGGGCGCGGAAGCCGCCCAGGTGGGTCGCTGCCGTCGGGTCCGGATCGGGATGGGCGCTGAGCACCGGCAGGATGGCGCCGCCGGCGTTGAGCTGGTAGGAGGGCCGCACCAGGCTGTGGCCGAAGCGGTAGGCCGCGCCCGAGAACTCGACCGGCACGAACGGGTCGCCGCCGTGCTCGAACAGGCGCGGTTGAGGGTTGAAGCGCCGCGCAACGGGCCCGCCGCCCGACTCGAGCCGGAGCAGCTCGTGAACCATGCCAACCGGCACGATCCGCGGCAGGTAGTCCTCGATCACCAGCCACTGGTAGTGCCAGCGGACGATGCGCCTTGCCTCCTCGAACAGCTCTTCCGGCTCGCTGGACCACTGGGTGGCGTGCTCACCGGCGGCCAGTGCCCGCACGAGCCGGTTGTGGAACTTCAGGAAGGCGAGGTGAAGCTGGGCGACCACAGCGTTCTCGTCGTTTCGCGGGTCGCCTACGAGGGCGCGCTGGCGCGCGTTGCGCGGCAGATCCTCGGCGGCGAACCCCTGCCCGAACTGGGAACGGCTGTCGCCGACGAGCAGCAGCGCACCGCTCGGCTCGGCCTGCGGGTCGTACAGGTAGGGAACGTCGCGGGGGCCGCTGCCGTAGACGGCGTCGAGGTCGAGCCGAGGGGAGCGGAAGTCCTCCAGCCGATCGGGGTCATTGGGACGGCGCAGGCTGGACGTCGGGTCGTAGGTGACGTCGTGGTCCACGAACTGCCCGAAGTAGGTGTAGCCGGCGGGCAGGTCGGGGTGGTCGCGGCCACGGTCGTCGGCCATCCGGGCAGCCAGCCGTTCGAGCAGCCCGTCGTCCGGCTCGTAAGGACGGAGGTTGGGGAACATGCGCCCGAAGCGGCCCCGGCCCACGGCCGCGCCGACTCGCTGCGCCGGCCCGCTGAAGGGAGCCAGCCCCGACGCAGCCTTGGCGGCGACGTCCAGGCCGAGCGGCTCCAGGGTGCCGTGACGGTCGGGCAGTTGCCGGTACGGCGGTCCGTTCAGCTCGTCGACGCTCCTCCTGGGTACGGCTGCTCCCACCAGGGCCGCCCGCTCGGCGGCCGGAACAGCCAGGCGTCGATCACCTTGGCGAGGAACTCGACGCTCTCCCGGCCAGGCTCGAAGCGCTCGAAGCTGATCGCGATCCACGCGTCCGGTTCGAGTTCGTGCCGCCAGGCCAGCTCGAACTCCCCGTAGAAGTCGACGCCCATGGGCTGCCCGGGGTCGGGCTGGTCGTACGGGCCGGAGACGAAGCCGGTCGCGTAATGGCCTCCCTCGGGGGAGAAGTGCACCGCTCTGGCCCACTGGAAGGCCAGCATCACCTGCTGGTCGAGCACGACTGTCTCGAGGGGAGGTGCGCCGAGCGGGGTGCAGTCGTCGGTGAAGCGGACGCCCCGCCTCCACGAGTCGGCCTCGGCCTCGTCGTCGAAGAGGGGCCGGCCGTTCAGGTCCCGGATCGGCTCGTACCAGCGGCGGCCGTCGACCCGCTCGGGCGGGGGCGAGGCGACCTGCAGTGACTGCGGCCAGCTGGGCATGGGATGGTCGAGGGGCCTGGCGTCGCCGCGGCGAAGGTGGGAGACCAGGCGCAAGCGGATGCCGTCCCGCGCGGTGAGCATCACCTCGACGCCGAGATCGCTGGTGGTCTGGAAGCTCATGCGCGCTCCAAGGGACGTGAGCGGTCAACGAGCGCTGGAGACCGCCGCCAGGGCGGCCTTCTCAACGAGTTCGCGCTGCTCGTCTGGTGCGGTACGGTAACGGTGGCCTCCTCCGCGCACCATTGTTAGAAATACCGACAAACCAGCCGTGGACTGTTGAGGTGCGCGATGGCGTTCCGGCCGTACGTCCCCGACTACGCGCTGCGGTTGCTGGCCGGCCACAGCGACGCGCCGCCGTTCGCCACGCGGGCGGAGGCGGCCGTCCTGATCGCCGACATCGCCGGCTTCACGCCGATGAGCGCCTCCCTGGCAGCTGCCGGCCCCTACGGCGCCGAGGACCTGAGCGACATCGTCAACGCCGTGTTCGACCGCGTCACCAGCCTGGTGGGCGGGTACGGCGGCACGATCGCCAAGTTCGCGGGCGACGCGGTCACGGCCGTGTTCCCGGCAGGGTCAGGCTCGCCCACGGCGGCGGCGCGGCGCGCCGTCCAGTGCGCCTTGGACCTGCAGGCGGCCATGGGTGACTTCGACGCGGTCGTCACCCGGGCAGGAGCGTTCACGCTGGCCATGCGGGCCGGGGTCGGGGCGGGCTGGGCGCTGCTCGCGGTCCTCGGCGACCGGGCCACACGGCTCGAGCACCTGGTGGCGGGTAGGGCCCTCGACGGCGCCGCGGCGGCGGCCCGCATGGCCGGCCGCGGCGAGGTCGCGGTGGACGGCGTGCTCGCCACCAGCCTGGGCCTCGAGGTGGCCGAGTGGCGTGGCGGCGCGGCCGTGGTCGCGGGCCTCGACCGTCGGCCACGCCGGCCGGCCGCACGGCCGCCGACCGACTTGGACTCGGACGACGACGAGCGGCTGGCCGCCTTCCTGCACCCGGCCATCGCCGAGCGCGTCCGGCTTGGCCAGGCCGGTCTGGTCAACGAGCACCGCACCGTCACGATGGCGTTCGTCGGCTTCCCCGACCTGGCCGACGACGACCCCGACGCCGTCGCCAGGCTGCAGCGCTACGTGGCCGCGGCGATGCGGACGATCGGGCGCTGGGACGGTCACCTGCGCCAGGTCGACCTGGGCGACAAGGGCAGCGTGCTGGTGCTGGCGTTCGGCGCGCCCGTACGCCACGAGGACCACGAGGAGCGGGCGGTGCGCTGCTGCCTCGAGCTGCTGCAGCTGCCCGGCGGGCCCTTCCGGATGGGTATCACCACCGGCTGCGTCTGGTGCGGCGAGGTCGGGTCTGGTGCTCGCCGCGAGTACGCCATCGTCGGCGACTCCGTCAACTTCGCCGCCCGCCTGATGGAGGCGGCCACGCCGGGGCAGCTCCTGATCGACCGTCCCACCTGGGAGCGCGCCGGCGAGGTGGCGGTCGGCCACCGCCTGCCTGTGACCGTCAAGGGCAGGAGCGGGACGTTCGACGTCTGGGCGGTGAAGGGCATACGGGACCGCGCCGACCCGCCCGGCCGGGCGGCCACGACTGCGCTGGTGAACCGGCGGGTCGAGCTGGCCACGCTGGAGGCGGCGGTACGCCGGGTTGCGGCCGGCCGGGGCGGTGTCGTCGGCCTCGCGGGCGAGCCCGGCATCGGCAAGTCGCGGCTCGCCGCCGAAGCGGCCGCGCTCGCGGGGGAGCTGGGCGTGAAGGTCTGGGCGGGCGCCTGCCGGTCGCTCGGCACGGCCCGGAGCTACCTGGTCTGGCGGCCGATCTGGCACGGGCTGCTCGGGGTCGACCGCGCCCAGTCCCTCGACGAGCAGCGTGCCGCGCTCCTCGCTCGCCTCGGCGAGCGCGCACCGCTGCTCGCGCCCGTCCTCAACCTCCCCGTGCCCGATACCCGGCTGACCGCGCCGCTCGACCCGCCCACACGTGCGGAGCTGCTCCGCTCGCTCCTGCTCGACCTGCTGCGCGAGCAGGCCGACGCCGCTCCCATGCTGCTGGTGCTCGAGGACTGCCACTGGATGGACGGCCCCTCCCGCGCGCTGCTCGCCTTCCTGGCCCGCAACCTGGGCGACCAGCCGGTTCTGCTGCTGCTCACCGCCCGCCTAGTCGACGGAGGAGCCGACCCGTTCGAGCCGGTGGCGCGGCTGCCGCGCTTCCGCGGTGTGACCCTCGACGAGCTGGAGGAGGTCGAGGCCACCGAGCTCGTCCGCCAGCGGATGCGCCAGCTCTACGGTCCCGACGGGGAGCCACCGGTCGGGGCCGTCGGCAGGGTGGTCGCACGGGCTGGCGGCAACCCCTTCTACCTGGAGGAGCTGGTCAGCCTGATCCACGCCCGCGGCGGCGACGGCACCGACCTCGACCTCCCCGACAGCGTGCAGCGGGTGGTGATGGCCCGCGTCGACCAGCTCGGCGAGCCGGAGAAGGCGGTGCTGAAGGTGGCCAGCGTGCTCGGGCGCCGCTTCCAGGCCGGGTGGATCACCGGTTGCTACCCGGCCGCCGGGTCGGCCGAGGAGGTCGCCAGGCACCTCGATCGGCTGGACGAGCTGCGCCTGACGCCCCGGCTCCAGGGCGGTACAGAGGCCGAGTACGGCTTCCGCCACGCGATCACCCAGGAGGTCGCCTACGAGAGCCTGACCCTGCGCACCCGGGAGGCGCTGCACGAGAGCGTCGGCGCCTACATCGAGCAGGCCTACCCCGACCGGCTGGCGCAGTACGTCGACACGCTCGCCTACCACTGGGGCCGCACGCGCCGCCATGACAAGCAGCGCACCTGGTTCCGGGCCGCGGGCGACGCGGCCAGGGCGGCGTTCGCCAACGAGGCGGCCGTGGCCTACTACCGCCGCCTGCTGCCGCTCCTGCCCGAGCCCGACGCCGGCAGGGTCCTGCTCGACCTCGGCAGTGTCTGGCACCTCGTCGGCCGCTGGGTCGAGGCGGAGGACGCCTACCGCCGAGCGATGGCGATCGCCTCGTCCGCCAACGACCGCTCCCTGCTCGCAGCCAGCCAGCGGGAGCTCGGCAACCTGTTCATGTACACGCAGTCCTACGCCGGGGCGATCGCATGGCTCACCCTGGCCGCGGACCAGTTCGAGCAGCTGGACGACCGCTCCGGGCTGGCTCGTACCCTCGACCGCCTGGCCTACGCGCTCATCCAGCAAGGCTCGTACGCCGAGGCGGCGGAGGTGGCCGAGCGCCACCTGGCGATCGCCGACGACTCCTCCGCGACCAGCGCCGCCCTCGACCACATCGGGGTGGTCCACGCCTTCACCGGCGACCTGCCCTCGGCGCTCGAGTTGCTCGGCCGCTCGCTGGAGACGGCCGCGGCGGCGGGGGACCGGCGCGGCGTCATCGACGCGGCCAACAACCTCGGCGGCTTCGCCGCGAAGAACGGCGACCACGTCAACGCCCTCGCCTGCTTCCAGACGGCACTGGCGGTCGCGCAGGAGATCGGCTACCGCCAGCCGGCGGCGGTGGTGATCGGCAACATGGGGGAGCTGTACCACCTCCGTGGGGAGTACGACCGCGCCACCAGGTGCTTCGCCCACGCCCTGCGGATCGCGCTCGAGCTGGGCGACTGGACCAGCGTGGCCAACCGGGTCGCCAGCCTGGCGGCGGCGGCGGCGGCCAATGGCGACGTGGCCGTCGCCGAACGGCGCTACGCCCGCGCCATCGAGCTGGCCCGTAAGCTCGACGCGACCCACTTCCTCTCCGAATGGCTCCGCGACCTCGCCCGGCTCCTGGCCGCTGCCGGCAGGCGACCGGAGGCCGAGCCGCTCAATGCCGAGGCGATCGCCGTGGCCGCGCGGCACGGCGAGCGCGGCACCGAGCTGCGCGCCCGCCTGCTCTCGGTGCGGATGCGGGTCGCGACGGGCAAGCTCATCCCCGACGACGCCGCGCGTGAGCTGCGGCCGCTCGAACGGGACTGGACCTCCGGACCGGAGCGGGCCGCCGTGCTCGACGAGCTGGCGCGGCTCGGCCCGGCCTGGGACGAGGACCGCGCCGCGGCCGCCGCCCTCTACCGCGAGCTGTACGAGCGCGCCCCCAACGTCGAGTACCGGCGCGCCTTCGAGCGCCTCACCGGCACCCTGCTGCCGCCCGGCGCGCCGCTGCCGCCGCCGCCAGAGGTGGCCGGGCCGGTAGCCGACGTCGACGAGCTGCTCGGCCAGGTCGAGGAGCTTCTCGGGCAGGGCGCCGAGCTGGCCGGGGCACGGTCGTGACCATGCGCCTGGCCCACCTCGGCCTGGTGGTGCGCGACGAGCGGCGCTCCCGTGCCTTCTACGAGGCCTGGTTCGGCTTCGACGCCGGCCCCTCGTGGCGGGCCGAGGACGGCACGCTGTTCCTGCGCGACGCCGACGGCTTCGACCTCGCCCTGCACGCCGGCGAGCCGGGCGCCCTGCCCGGCTTCTTCCACTTCGGCTTCCGCCTGCCCGACCCGGACGCGGTGAGGGCACTGCTCGACCGCCTGCTCGCGGCGGGCGTCACCGTGGTGGAGCGGTGCGACGAGGCCGCCTACGTGAGCCTCAAGTGCCTCGACCCCGACGGCTACACCGTCGAGGCGTACTGGGAGCCGCTCACACCGCGGTGACGTAGGCGGCCGAGAGGCCGCCGTCCACCAGGAAGGTGCTCGCGGTGATGTAGGAGGCGTCGTCGGAGGCGAGGAAGCAGGCGGCGGCGGCGATCTCCTCGGCCTCGGCGAAGCGGCCCATCGGCAGGTGCACCAGGCGCCGCGCGGCCTGCTCGGGGTCGGCGGCGTACAGCTCCCGCAGCATCGGGGTGTTGACCGGGCCGGGGCACAGCGCGTTGACGCGCACGCCGCGGCGGGCGAACTCGACGCCGAGCTCGCGGGAGAGGGCGAGCACCCCGCCCTTGGACGCGGTGTAGGAGATCTGCGAGGTGGCCGCGCCCATCACCGCCACGAACGAGGCGGTGTTGACCACCGACCCGCCGCCGCGCGCCAGCAGGTGGGGGATGCCGTGCTTGCAGCACAGGAACACCGACCTGAGGTTGACGTCCTGCACCCGCTGCCACGCCTCCACGCTGGTGTCCAGCACCGAGACGTCGTCGGGCGGGCTGATGCCGGCGTTGTTGAACAGCACGTCGATGCCGCCGAAGCGCTCCGCGGCGCGCGCGTAGGCGCCAGCCACCGCGTCCGCGTCGGTCACGTCGGCGTGCAGGTAGAGGCCGTCGACCTCCTTGGCGACCTGCTCGCCGGCCTCGTCGGCGAGGTCGACCACGCAGACGCGGGCGCCCTCGGCGGCGAAGCGGCGCGCGCTGGCGCGGCCGATGCCGCTGGCCGCCCCGGTGATGACCGCGACCTTGCCCTGCAGGCGTGCTGCTATGAGGATCAGCTCCTTTGTCGATAAGTCAGCAAGTCAAGTTGTCGAGACGAAGACGTTCTTGACCTCGGTGTAGTGGTCGAGCGCGTGGGGGCCGAGCTCGCGGCCGAGGCCGGACTGCTTGAAGCCGCCGAACGGGGTCTGCACCCGCACCGAGGTGTTGGAGTTGACCGACAGGGTGCCGGTCTCGAGCGCCCGCGCCACCCGCATGGCGCGGGCCACGTCCCTGGTCCACAGCGACCCGGAGAGGCCGTAGACGGTCGCGTTGGCCAGGCGCACCGCCTCGGCCTCGTCGGCGAACGGCAGCACCACCGCGACCGGCCCGAAGATCTCCTCGGTGACCGCCCGGTCGCCAGGGTCGACGGGGGCAAGGACCGTCGGCGGGTACCAGTAGCCCGGCCCGTCGGGGGCGTGCCCCCGGATCGCCACCGGCGCGCCCTCGGGAACGTAGGAGGCCACCGCCTCGCGTTGCGCCGCCGAGATCAGCGGTCCCATGCTGGTGCCCTCGTCGGCCGGGTCGCCGACCCTGAGGTCCAGCACCGCGGGCTCGAGCAGCGCCAGGAAGTCGTCGAGCACCGAGGCCTGCACCAGGATGCGGGAGCGGGCGCAGCAGTCCTGGCCGGCGTTGCCGAACACCGCCGCGGGCGCGGCGGCCGCCGCAGCCTCCAGGTCGGCGTCGGCGAACACCAGGTTGGCCGACTTGCCGCCCAGCTCCAGGGTGACCCGCTTGATGGTCCCCGCCGCGCCGCGCATCACCGCCCGGCCGACCTCGGTCGAGCCGGTGAAGGCGATCTTCGCCACCCCGGGGTGCTCGATCAGGCGCTGGCCGAGCACCCGCCCGGGGCCGGGCAGGACGTTGACCACCCCCTCCGGGACGCCGGCCTCGGTCGCCAGGCGGGCGAAGGCGAGCGCCGTCAGCGGCGTCAGCTCGGCCGGCTTGAGCACCACCGCGTTGCCGGCGGCCAGGGCCGGGGCCAGCTTCCAGGAGGCGATCAGCAGCGGGAAGTTCCACGGCACGATCAGCCCGACCACGCCGAGCGGCTCGTGGAAGGTCAGGTCGACCCCGCCGGCGACCGGGACGGTCTCGCCCAGCAGCCGCTCCGGCGCGCCGGCGTAGTAGGCGAAGACCTCCGCCACCATCGCCATCTCCGCGCGGGCGTCGACGATCGGCTTGCCGGTGTTGCGCATCTCCAGCCGCGCCAGCTGCTCGCGCTCGGCGTCGACGCGCTCGGCCAGGCGGCGCAGCAGCCGCGCCCGGTCGGCGGGGGAGACCGCGCGCCAGCCCTCGAACGCGCTTGCCGCCCGCTCGACGGCGTCGTCGGCGTCGTCGGCGCTGGCGGCCGGGAGCCGCTCGATCACCGCCTCGCTGGCGGGGTCGCGGACCTCGATGGTGGCCCGGCCGCTCACATCCGCTCGAACCCCCGGTAGCGCTCCCAGTCGGTCACGGCGGCGTCGAACGCGTCCAGCTCGACCCTGGCCATGTTGCTGTAGTGCTCCACCACCTCGCTGCCGAACGCCTGGTGGGCGACCTCGCTGGCCGCGAACGCGTCGCGCGCCTCCCGCAGGGTCCTCGGCACCCTCGGCTTGTCGGACTCGTAGGCGTTGCCGACGAACTCGTCCTCCAGCTCCAGCCCCTTGTCCACGCCGTGCAGGCCCGCGCGGCCAGCGCCAGGTAGGGGTTGACGTCGCCGCCCGGCACGCGGTTCTCCAGGCGCAGCGAGCGGCCGTGGCCGACCACCCGCAGCGAGCAGGTGCGGTTGTCGTGGCCCCAGGCGACCGCGGTGGGCGCGAAGCTGCCAGCCGCGAAGCGCTTGTAGGAGTTGACGTTGGGCGCCAGGAACAGGGTCAGCTCCCGCAGGCAGGCGAGCTGGCCGGCGAGGAACTGGCCCATCAGCTCGGAGTAGCCGTGGCCGGCGGGGCCGCCGTCGCCGTGCGCGCCGTGCCCGGGCTGGGCCATCACCAGCCCGCCGTCGCTGGACCGCAGGCTGAAGTGGATGTGGCAGGAGTTGCCCTCGCGCTCGTTGAACTTCGACATGAAGGTGAGGCTGTAGCCCTCCTGGGCGGCGATCTCCTTGGCCCCGTTCTTGTAGATGGCGTGCCCGTCCGCCGTGGCCAGCGCGTCCGCGTAGCGGAAGGCGATCTCGTGCTGGCCGTCGTTGCACTCGCCCTTGGCCGACTCGACCCGCATGCCCGCGCCGGCCATGCCGTTGCGGATGCGCCGCAGCAGCGGCTCGATCCGGGCGGTGCCGAGCATCGAGTAGTCCACGTTGTAGGTGTTGGCCGGCACCAGGTCGCGGTAGCCCTTGCGCCAGGCCTCCTCGAAGCTGTCGCGGAAGACGATGAACTCCAGCTCGGTGCCTGCCAGCGCCCGCCAGCCCCGCTCGGCGACCCGTTCGAGCTGGCGGCGCAGGACGTGCCTCGGCGAGGCGGTCACCGGGCTGCCGTCCTCCCACTCGATGTCGCACATCACCAGGGCGGTGGCCTCGTGCCAGGGGATGCGGCGCAGGGTGGCCAGGTCGGGACGGAACACGAAGTCGCCGTAGCCCAGCGACCAGGAGCTCATCGCGTAGCCGTCGACGGTGTTCATGTCCACGTCGACGGCCAGCAGGTAGTTGCAGCCCTCCGCGTTGTGCTCGACCACCTCGTCGAGGAAGTGGGTCGCCGCCAGCCGCTTGCCCTGCAGGCGGCCCTGCATGTCCACGATCGCCAGCAGCACCGTGTCGATGCGCCCGGCCGCCACCTCCCCCCGCAGCTCGTCGAGGGTCAGCAGGCCCGGCGTGCGGAACCCGTCGGTCGCGGGATCGGCCACGCTCCTCGCCTCGGACTGCGTCATCGCTGCACCCACCCTTCCGCGCGCGTCACGGCGCACGCTCCCCTCCGGCCGACCCTCGCGCAGGCCGGCTACCGGCGCGGGCCACCACGGCGGAGGCAGCCCGACCCGCCATGGATCTTGTTGGCCGCGACCTGGGCTGTCAACGGTCCGCCCTGCTCGCGGCCTGGCGGCGGCGACGGGTCGCCTCCGCCGTCGCGGCGGCACGGCAGAATGAGGGCCATGCTGCTCAGCGAGATCGCCGCCACCTCCGAGGCGGTCGCGGCCACACCCGCCCGGCTCGCCAAGGTCGGCAGCCTCGCCAGCTGCCTCGGCCGCCTCGAGCCCACCGAGGTCGGCGTCGCCGTCGCCTTCCTCTCCGGCGAGCTGCGCCAGCGCCAGATCGGCGTCGGCTACGCCGCCCTGCGCGACCTTCCTCCACCCGCCGCCACCCCGTCGCTCACCATCACCCAGGTCGACGCCGCCTTCGAGCAGGTCGGCCGCCAGGCCGGGCCCGGCTCCCAGGCCGAGCGGCGCCGCCTGCTCACCGACCTGCTCGGCCGCGCCACCGCTGCCGAGCAGCGCTTCCTCGTCGGGCTGCTCTCCGGCGAGCTGCGCCAGGGCGCCCTCGACGGCGTCATGGCCGAAGCCATCGCCCGCGCCGCCGGCGTGCCCAGCGCCCTCCTCCGCCGTGCGCTGATGCTGCGCGGTGCCCTCGGCGCCGTCGCCGAGACCGCCCTGCGCGACGGCGCCGAGGGGCTGCGCGCCTTCCGCCTGCAGGTCGGACGTCCCCTACAGCCGATGCTCGCCCAGACCGCCAGCAACATCGACGCCGCCCTCGAGCGCGTCGGCCCCGCCGCGGTCGAGTGGAAGCTCGACGGCATCCGCGTCCAGGTCCACAAGCAGGGCACCGAGGTGCGGGTGTTCACCCGCACGCTGGACGACGTCACCGCCAGGGTCCCCGAGGTGGTCGAGGCGGTCGCCGCCCTGCCCGCCGGCGCGCTGGTGCTCGACGGCGAGGTGATCGCGCTGCGCCCCGACGGCCGGCCGCAGCCGTTCCAGGTCACCGCCGGCCGCGTCGGCAGCAAGCTCGACGTGGCCAGCGGGCGCCAGACGGTGCCGCTGTCGCTGTTCGCGTTCGACCTGTTGCACCTCGACGGCGAGGACCTGCTCGACCGGCCGGGTGCGGAGCGCCAGGCCGCCCTGGCCGCGGCCCTGCTTGAGCCGTTGCGCATGCCCCGTGTGGTCACCGGCGACCCCAAGGTCGCGGCGGCCTTCCTGGCCGCCACCCTGGAGCGGGGCCACGAGGGTGTGGTGGTGAAGTCCCTCGACGCGCCGTACGAGGCCGGCCGGCGTGGCGCCGGCTGGCTCAAGGTCAAGCCGGTGCACACCCTCGACCTGGTGGTCCTCGCCGCCGAGTGGGGCCACGGCCGCCGCCGCGGCTGGCTGTCGAACCTGCACCTCGGCGCCCGTGACCCGGAGACGGGCGGCTGGGTGATGCTCGGCAAGACCTTCAAGGGCCTCACCGACAAGATGCTCACCTGGCAGACCGAGCGGCTGCTGGAGCTGGCCAGCGACCGCGGCGACTGGGTCGTCCGCGTGCGGCCCGAGCTGGTGGTGGAGGTCGCCTTCGACGGCGTCCAGGCCAGCCCCCGCTACCCGGGCGGGCTGGCGTTGCGCTTCGCCCGGGTGCTGCGCTACCGGGAGGACAAGCGCGCCGAGGAGGCCGACACCATCGAGACGGTGCGCGCCATCCACGGCGGCGCGCCGCTACGAGGGGCGAGCGCCGAGGGGCCGCCGTGATGGCGAGGTCGTCGCGCGTGGCCGCCGGCGGCCACCTCGTTGTCCCCTGAACAGGGGACATGTGCCGCTGCTGCCTTGCCGCAAGAATCCGCCGCATGCGACGTGTCTTCGGGGTCATCGCGTTCGTCCTGGGTGCTGTGGTCGGCCTGACCGGGGCGGCGGCAGCGGCCGCCATCGGTCCCGACGACACGCTCAGCACGGCCAGCCACCGGCTCACCGCGTCACCGGCGTCGTCGGCGATCGTCTCGGTCCAGGGAGCGATCAGTTGGGTCGGCCCGACCCTGCACCTGCGCGCCGAGGCCCGTGACCACCGCCCGATCTTCCTCGGCATCGGCCACGCCGACGAGGTCGACAGCTACCTCGGTGCCAGCCGCTACGACAGCCTGTACCGGTTCACCTTTCCGTGGCACCCCAGCCAGCAGCCCGTCAACCGGGGCGCCGAGCGCCTCCCCAGGCCCACCGGGCTCGACGTCTGGGCCGTCTCGTCCAGCGGCCGGGGGCGCCAGGAGGTGTCGTGGCGGAGCGCCGACGGTGACTGGCGGGTCGCGCTGCTGAACGCGGACGCGCGCCCGGGCGTCGACGCCGACGTGTCGGTCGTGGCCGAGGTCGACGGTGCGTTCCTGATCTCGCTCGGGGTGCTCGCGATCGGCCTGGTCCTGGCCGCGGGTGGCGTACGGCTACTGCGCCGACGCGGTCGGCCGCGTCCGGCGACGCCGGAGCCGGCCTGGTCACGAGCGGAGGTGCCGTGAGCGTGAGGCGGTCGCGACTCCACCTTGCCCTGGCCGGCGTGCTGGCAGCCTTGCTGGCCGGGTGCGCGCTGCCGATCCGTCCCAACCGGGGTGAGCCCGCGGCCGGCCGTCCGGCGCTGACCCGCGCGGCGGCCGCGGCGGCGCTCGAAGGCTACCTCGACGCCAACCGCACGCTCGCCGGCAAGCGGGACGCCGGGCGCCTCGCCGGCCTCGAGACCGACGGACGGTACGCCGTCGAGCAGGCCGAGCTGCGGATGGCACTGCTCAGCGACCCCGCGAACCGGCACAAGCCGGCGCCGTTCGCGGTCGCCGGCGCCAGCTACCTCGTGCCAAGGCTCAACGGCTACCCCAAGTGGTTCGTGGTCTCGGCAACGGAGACCACCAAGGGCGCCGCCAGGCTGCCGCTGCTGATGGTCTTCGTCCGCAAGCGGGCGGTTGACCCCTGGCGGGTGGGCACGTCGGTGGTGCTGGACAAGGGGCAGCGGGTACCGGCGCTGGCGACCGACGAGCAGGGCTACGCCGTCGCCGTCCGCCCGGACGACGCCGCCCTGACCCTGACACCCGGAGCCGTCGCCAGGGCGCATGCCGCCTTCCTGAACGCTCGGCTGAACGGCGCGCAGGCCGGTCAGTTGAAGGCCGACGAGTCGACAAGGGCCCTCGTGCAGAAGGCCGCCAACGATCGTAAGGCCTTCACCCTTGGCAGGGTCAGCCACCGGCTCGCTCCGGCGGCCTTCCCGGTGGTCGCGCTGCGGACGCGGCAGGGTGGCGCGCTGGCGCTCTACAGCGAGCGCCTGAGCTCCGAGTTCGTCCTCACCGTCGCCGGAGCACGGATCGACACCGGCGTGTGGCGTGCGCTCGGCGCGCCGGACCCGGTGTTCCACGCCCTCACGCTGGTCGAGCTGCTCCAGTTCGCCACGGTGGTCCCACCCCGGGGCGGCGGCGCGGCCGAGCCGATCGCCAACTCGGCCGGTCTCATCGAAGCGTCCGGCGGCTGAGCCCGAGAGCGGGCCAGCGTGTCCGCTCTGCTTCCGTTGTCTCGGTGGCCTGCCGCTGTCGTATGATTCGCTGCGATTGTGCCTGTTCGTTCGGCGCCGGGGGGCTGCGGCGTGCGCTGGCACTGGTATTTCAGCACTCTGGCCTTGGCTGGTGGCACCTGCCTGGGCGCCTACGCGTTCTACGTCTGGCGCCACCGCAGGGCCACGGCGGGGGCCAGCCTGGTGGTGGTGCTGGCCGCGGCCGGCTGGTGGAGCCTTGCCTACGCGCTCGAGCTCGGCGCCTCCTCGCTGCCGGACAAGCTGCGCTGGGGCGACGCCAAGTGGCTCGGCGTCGCGCTGCTGCCGCCGGCGTGGTTCGCCTTCATCGTGCAGTACACGGGCAGGGGCCGCTGGGTGAACCGCTACACCCTGGCCGCGCTGGCGGTCCCTTCGGTAGCGGTGGTGCTGCTGCTGGCCAACGGTGCCACCCACGACCTGGTGCGCTGGTACCCGGCGTCGGCTGCCGGGAACCCCGACGCGATCGCCCAGGTGGGGCCGTTGTTCTGGCCGTTCCTGGTCTACGCCAACCTGGTGATCTGGGGCTCGACGGCGTTGTTCGTCTGGACGCTCGGGCGGGTGTCGCGGCTCTACTGGCGGCAGAGCCTGCTGCTGGTCGTCACCGTGCTGCTGCCGAGCGCGGCCAACCTCCTGCACAACCTGGACGTCGGCGTGTTCGGTCGGGTGGAGCTGACCCCGTTCCTGTTCGTCCTGACCGGCATGGTGCTGGTGTGGGGCCTGTTCCGCTTCCGCCTGCTCGACCTGGCGCCGATCGCACGCAGCCGGATCTTCCAGATGATGCGCGACGCGGTCGTGGTGACCGACCTGTACGGGCGGGTGGTGGACGCCAACCTCGCCGGCGAGCGCCTCCTCGGCCAGCCGGTCGGCCAAGCCGTCGGCCAGCCGCTCGAACGGCTGGCGCCGGGGTGGGCCAGCGCGATCTCCCGCCGGCGTGGAGCCTCCGCCTCCGGCGACAACCCCGGCGAGGAGGCGGTCCTCGACGGTCGCCCGTACGAGCTGACCGCCTCCGCCCTGCCCGACGGGCAGGGGCGGCCCACCGGGGAGCTGCTCATCGCCCGGGACGTCAGTGAGCGTCGGCAGGCCGAGCAGGACCTTCGCGACAGCTTGGCGCGAGAACGGGCGGCGACCGAGCGGCTCTCGGTCGCCCTGCAGCGGGAGCAAGCCGCCACCGAGCACCTCCGCACGCTGGACGAGATGAAGGACGCGTTCTTGCAGGCCGTCTCCCACGACCTGCGGACTCCGCTGACCTCGGTGCTGGGGATCGCGCTGACCATGCGTCGCGGCCAGCAGCAACTGCCGGCCAGCGAGGTCGACCAGCTGCTCGGCCGTCTGGTGCGCAACGCCCGCAAGCTCGACCGCCTGCTGACCAACCTGCTCGACCTCGACCGCCTGGCCCGAGGCGCCGTCTACCTCGACCGCCGGAGCGTCGACCTTGGTGACCTGGTCAGCCGGATCGTCAAGGACGCAGGACCGGAGCTGCTCGGTGAGCGTCCGGTCAACCTGGAGACCACGCCCGTGCTGGTCGCGGTCGACGCGCCCAAGGTGGAGCGGATCGTGGAGAACCTGCTCGCCAACGTGGCCAGGCACACCCGAGCGGGCACGGCGGTATGGGTGCGGGTCGAGGCGTGCGACGGCGGAGCGCTGATGGTGGTCGAGGACGCGGGACCGGGCGTGCCGGCGGAGGTCCGCCAGGAGATCTTCGAGCCGTTCCGGCAGGGACCGACCATCACGGCCCACGCACCCGGGTCCGGCATCGGCCTGGCCCTGGTGACCCGCTTCGCGGCCATGCACGGCGGCCGGGCCTGGGTGCAGGAGCGGCCTCAGGGTGGCGCGTCGTTCCGCGTGTTCCTCCCCGACGTTCACGACCCGGACGCGACGACCTGACCAGCCGTCGCGATTCCGGTGGAACCGAACGGTCCACTCGGGCGTCTTCACTGCGAGATCGATCGGCCCGCCCCGAGCGCGACCGGCGACCAGCGCGCAGCGTCCCGTGCCCGGTGCACCGGCCCACCAGAAGGTGGCCCGAGATGCTCGACCCTGCCGGGACGCCCGGATCCCGCCCGCCCGGCCACGCCCACCGTGGCCTGCGCCGCCTCGGACGGTTCCTGACCGTCGGCGTGGCCGGGCTCGCGACCCTGCTCACGGGACTGACCTGGGACGCGGTCCTGCACGCCCGCGACCCCGAGCTGGCCCACCGCGAGGGCCTGTTCACCTTGCGGAACCCCGGGCACGCGCTGCTGTTCGCCGGCGTGGTGGTGTGCGCCGTCGGCATCGTCGGGGCGGCCTCGAGCCGGATCGACCTGGCCGCCTCCTGGGGCGTGCCGTCGCGGCTGGCCCGCGGTGTCCTGTTCTCCGGGGCGGTCGTCGCCACCAGCCTCGCGCTGGCCACCATGGGCTGGGCCGCCGCCACGGAGCACGGTGCGCACGACCAAGGGGGCCACCAGCACGCCGAGGGGCTGGCGCCCGGCCACACGCACGACCACCAGGTGCCCTGCAACCCCACCCCGGGTGAGCAGGCACTGGCCGACCAACTGGTCAGCGCGAGCAGGACGGCCATGAACGGGCTGGACCTGGACGCCGCCCTCGCCGCCGGGTACGTCCCCACCTCGCACGCCCCTGAGCGCGTCAAGCACTACTTCAACCCGGCGTGGATGCGCGACGGACGGGTGCTCGATCCGGAGCGGCCGGAGGGCCTCATGTTCGCCAGCACCAGCCGCGGGCCGGTGCTGGCCGCCGCCGTCTACCTCGCCGACCGGCCCGGCGTGCCCGGCCCTGCCGTGGGCGGCTGCCTGACCAGCTGGCACGTCCACAGCAACCTCTGCTTCTCGAACCCAACTGGGATTTCTTTATTTCACATCACCGGCCTGCGGCCGCCCGGCGGCTCCTGCCCGCCAGGGCACATCGCCTGGGACCCGCCAGCGATGCTGCACGTCTGGCGGGTGGACGTGCCAGGCGGTGCCTTCGCCCAGCACGTCGCGCCGGAGGCGGTGCTGCGGGCGCTCCCAGACGGCGGGACCGGGTAGGCGCGGAGCGGGCCGCGACCGGCTCGCGCGGGCGTCAGCAGGCGTTGACGATCGGGTGCGGCGCCGCGTGGCGGTGTCAGCATTCGGCACGATACGGTCGCGCGTGCCGGCGCGGACGCCGTGGCCGGCATGCCGTCCGTCGGACCCGGGGAGCCGCCGTGCCAGCCAGCTCGACGTACACGCTCTGGGGATGGGGTGGGGCGGACGCGGAGCCGCGTCAGGACGAGCTGGAGGCGTTCGGCCCGAACGTGGAGGCGCTGCTGGGCTTCCCGGCGCAGGCGCCGGAGCGGCCGCGGCCGCTGGCGGAGCTGCCGGCGCCGCGGGTGGCCGCGCCGCGGGCGCTGCTGCCGGTCGCCTCGGGCGAGCCGCTCGACCGTGCCCGTCACGGGCTCGGCCGCTCCTACCGTGACCTGGTGCGCGGGCTGCGCGGGCAGATCGAGCACCCGCCCGACCTGGTGCTGCGCCCCCGTGACGAGGCCGAGCTGACCGCCGTGCTGGACTGGGCGGGGCAGGCCGGCGTGGCGCTGGTGCCGTTCGGCGGTGGCACCAGCGTGGTCGGCGGGGTCGAGCCGGCCGTCGGCGACGCCTTCGCCGGGGTGGTCTCGCTCGACCTCGGCGGCATGGCCGGCGTGGCCGAGGTGGACCCGGTCGCGCGGGCCGCCCGCATCCGCGCCGGCACGCTCGGCCCGCGCGCCGAGGAGGAGCTGGGGCGGCACGGGCTGACGCTGCGCTTCTACCCGCAGTCGTTCGAGCGCTCGACCGTCGGCGGCTGGCTGGCCACGCGCGCGGCGGGGCACTTCTCGACCCGGGCGACCCACATCGACGACCTGGTCGAGTCGGTGCGCATGCTCACCCCCGCCGGGGTGTACGAGTCGCGGCGGCTGCCAGGCTCAGGCGCCGGGCCGAGCCCGGACCGGCTGGTGCTCGGCAGCGAGGGCACGCTCGGGGTGATCACCGAGGCCTGGCTGCGGGTGCAGCCGCGCCCGGCCGAGCGGGCCTCGGCGACGGTCGCGTTCGGCTCCTTCGCGGCGGGCGCGGCGGCGGTCCGCGGGCTGCTGCAGGCCGGGCTCGCCCCGGCGGCCTGCCGCCTGGTCGACGCGGCCGAGGCGACCATGACCGGCACGCTCGCCGGCGGCGACGCCGCCCTGGTGCTCGGCTTCGAGTCCGTCGGCGTCCCGGTCGGGCAGGACCTGGCCAGGGCGCTGGAGCTCTGCGCCGACATGGGTGGACATCCGCTGGGCGACGGCGGCGGCGCCGCGGGCGGCGCCTGGCGGGCCAGCTTCGTGCGCGCGCCGCACCTGCGCGACCGGCTGGTCCTGCTCGGGGTGCTGGTCGAGACGTTCGAGACGGCGGTCACCTGGGACCGCCTCGACGGCCTGGTCGACGGCGTCGCCGGGACGGTGCGCAAGGCGCTGGAGCGCACCTGCGGCGCGGGCGCGGTCACCTGCCGGCTGACCCACGTCTACCCGGACGGCGCCGCGCCGTACTTCACCGTGCTCGCCCCGGCGCGGCGGGGCGACGAGCTGGCCCAGTGGGCCGAGGTCAAGGCGGCGGCCTCCGAGGCCGTGCTCGCCGCCGGCGGCACCATCACCCACCACCACGCCGTCGGCCGCGACCACCGCCCCTGGTACGACCGCCAGCGCCCGGAGCCGTTCGCCGTGGCGCTGCGCGCCGCCAAGCACGCCCTCGACCCGGCCGGCGTCCTCAACCCCGGCGTGCTGCTCGATCCCTGAAGGAACCCGGGTGCAGGGCGGCTCAGCGCAGCGCGGGCAGGAGCGGCGGCATGGCGCCGCCCTGGCGGCGGCGGGCCTCGGCGATGCGGCGTTCGGCGAGGCGATCGGCGGCGACCGAGGGCGGGACGCCCTCCTCGGCCGCGAGCCGCAGGACCCGCTTGGTGGTGTCGTAGATGCGGCCGGCGCGGGCGCGGGCGCGCTCCTCGGAGTAGCCGCCGATCTCGTCGGCGACCTGGATCAGCCCGCCGGCGTTGACCACGTAGTCGGGCGCGTAGAGGATGCCCCGGTCGGCCAGGAGCTTGGCGACACCGGGCTCGGCGAGCTGGTTGTTGGCGGCGCCGCAGACCACCCGGGCCTGCAGCGCGGCCACCGTCGGCTCGTCGAGCGCCCCGCCCAAGGCGCAGGGCGCGAACACGTCCATGGGCGCCCGGGGCAGGGCGTCCACCGCCAGCGACTCGACCTCCGGGTGGCTGGCGCGCACCCGCTCGACCGCCTCGGCGCTGACGTCCGCCACCACCACCGCGGCGCCGTCCGCCAGCAGGTGGTCGACCAGGCGGCGGCCGACCTTTCCGACCCCGGAGACGCCCACCCGGCGGCCCGCCAGCGACGGTGCTCCCCAGACGGCCTCGGCCACCGCGCGCAGCGCCTGGAAGACCCCGTAGGCGGTGAGGATGGAGGAGTCGCCCGCGCCGCCCCTGGCGGGGGAGCGGCCGGTGACGAAGTCGCACTCGCGCGCCACCACGTCCATGTCCTCGACGTAGGTGCCCACGTCGCAGGCGGTGACGTAGCGGCCGCCGAGGCACTGCACGAAGCGGCCGTAGGCGCGCAGCAGGGCCTCGCTCTTGTCGCTGCGCGGGTCGCCGATGACGGCCGCCTTGCCGCCGCCGAGGTCGAGGCCGGCGCAGGCGGCCTTGTAGGCCATGGCCTGCGACAGGTCGAGGACGTCGGCGAGGGCCTCATCCTCGCCAGCGTACGGGTAGAAGCGCGTGCCGCCGAGGGCGGGCCCGAGCGCCGTCGAGTAGATCGCGATCACCGCGCGCAGGCCCGACGCCGGGTCCTGGCAGAAGACGACCTGCTCGTGCCCGGTCTGCCGATCGAACACTCCCACCGCTTGGCCTCCTTGGTGCTGGCGGCCGCCGGCCGCTGGTGCTGCCGGCGGGGCGCCTTGGCGAAGCCGCACTTGGCCGGCGCCGTCCCGGCGGCCCGGTCAGGGTAGCTGGGTCGCCGGCTGGGGGAGCATGCCAGCCCGCCGCGCCGCGTGCCTCGGCACGGGTGCAACGACCTGCCGATCTACGTAGTTATCATCACTGGTCGGCGCCGCTCGAGATCAGCGGCAACAACCCGGCCCTGTGCGACTTCGGCAACCTCTTCCAGCCGGGCGGACGGCGACCACTTCACGTCGATCGGCATCGACAACCACACCGGCCGGCTGGCGGTGTTCTGGACCGACTGGTCCGGCCACCGCACGGGTGGTACAACCGGCCGATGCTCGCTCGACTGGCCGCGCTTGCTCGACTGGCCGCACGGGGCCGCAACCACAGCAGCGGGTCGCCGCCACCGCCGTGGTCGCCCCGCCTGCGGGGCATCCGCGAGGGCCGGGGGCCTGCACCGCCGTGGTCGCCCCGCCTGCGGGGCATCCGCGAGGGCCGGGGGCCTGTGCGCGAGTCGCCCGCTGCGCCGCGGTCGCCCCGCCTGCGGGGCATCCGACGGGTGCCGCGGGTGCGACGCCGCATGCTGCTGTTGGTCCTGGCGCTCGCGCTGGTGCCGATCCCGGCCGCGCCGCGGTCGGACGGCCGGCGTGCCGGGATCCTCGCGACCGGGGCCGCCGAGGCGGCGGTGCCGGTCCCGTGCCGGCAGGGGACCTGGTCGAGCGGGGCCGTGCCGGGCTCGGCCGGGCGCACCCGGCGGCCGAGCATCGCCGCCTTCTGCCGCCTCGGTGCCTGGGTGGACCACTACGACATCGGCCTCGATCCGGCCACGTCAGTGCGCGACCTGGCCAGCCACCGGGTCGGCACCCTCTACCTGCAGACCGCGCGCTTCTCCGACGGCGCCGACCTGGTCCGGCCGGGGCTGCTCGGGCGCTGGCTGCAGGCCGCCCACGCCGCCGGCCTGCGGGTGGTCGGCTGGTACCTGCCTGGCTACGGACGGTGGCTGAACCGCGACGTGCGCCGCACCCTCGCCGTGGCCGGCTTCCGTAGCGGCGGGCAGCGCTTCGACGCGCTCGCGGTCGACATCGAGCACCGCGGGGGTCCCGGCGACCGGGCGGTCTTCAACGCGGTGGTGGCGGCCCACCTGGAGCGGGTCCGCCGCGAGCTGGGCGCCGACTACCCGATCGGCGCGATCGTGCCTGCGCCCCGCGGCATGGCCAGGTACAGGGCGAGGTGGGCCGGCTTCCCCTGGCGCGGCATCGCCCGCGACGCCGACGTGGTGCTGACGATGGGCTACTGGTCCTACCGGGGAGGCTGCCGCGGCGGCCGGCGCAACTGCCCCTACCCGTACACCACCGCGAACCTGGCCGACGCGGCCCGCGCCACCGGCCTGCCGGTGCACGTCATCGGCGGCGTCGCCGACGCGGTCAGCGCCGCCGAGGTGGCGGAGTTCGTCCGCGCCGCGCGCGACGCGCGGGCGGTCGGCGCCAGCCTGTACGACTACGCCACCACCGTGCCCGCCTTCTGGCCCAGCCTGGAGCGGCTCGACCAGCTCGGCTGAGCGCCGCGCCCGAGCGGCAGCGCGGCGGGG
>WNGF01000764.1_pt1 | contig 94876 bp, 113 predicted proteins | sample 5400641 | NCBI WGS metagenome assembly WNGF01 (sample SAMN13153371, study PRJNA577476) | soil metagenome | isolation source: 80 cm soil or saprolite under grassland replicate 2 | place: USA:California | collected 2016-06-15 | reverse complement strand
GTGCATGGCGAGCGCGGTCGCGCCGTCCCGGCGGGCGCCATCGCGGAGCGCCCGGACGGCCGCCTGGTGGCCGATGTGGACGCCGTCGAATTCCCCGATCACGAGATGCACTGGACCCCTCGGCCAGTCGTCGTATTCGCGAAGTACCGTCGAGGCAAGTTCTGCGGTCGTCGCGCTCACGGCGACAGACTAGGGTTCTCGCCGCGGGTATTGAGCAGTTGTTAGGCGCGCGGGCTTTGGCGCTGGCGTCACGCGTTTCGACACTCCACGCGACGTCGCAGCTCGTCTCGTGAGGCGGCTACAGGGATACAAACCGGCCGCTGCGTCGAGCGGCAGTGTGTTCGTGTGCTCTACCACCAGGTCATCTTCCGTCCGATCGTCGTGCGGCTCCAGTCGTAGCGCTGCCGGGCGTTCGGCGCGCACCGCCGTCGCGGCCGCGCGTGTCGTCATATCGCTCGCCGCTGGGTCGGGTCTTGTGCAGCAATCCGTGCAGCAGTAGGGGCGCAACAGGGCGATAGATGACGGGACTCGGCGGGTCAGACCGTTTCCCAACTGCTGAGTCTCGTGCGTGTGGAACACCACTTCGTAAACCGCCGGTCGGCAGTTCGAGTCTGCCCGTCGGCTCAGAAAATCCGGGTCGCGCGTTAAGATCCCGCCTCGATACGGCGCGCTGCACGAAACGCCGGCCTGCCGACATTACGGTTGAGCCATGGCAGAACGGTGGTTCGTCGCCGGGGTCGCGCTTGGCACGATCGTGACGGGGTTCGCCGCGATCGGCTCGTTCGGCCGCGGCTCCGACAGCGCGCGCCGCAATGCGTGGAGCCGAGAGCAAACCTTGCGTCAGCGCGCCCTCACCGCTCGGGCCGCGGTCGGCCCGCACGCACAGCCCAATGCTGCGGAAGCTCTCTCGAACGCAAGCTGACCTAATCTCGGGCGGCAGCCAGACCGTTGTCTGCGCCGCGATGGACCAGGGCTAGATTCGGGACGAGCAGACTCGCTCGGCTTTGGGCATGACGAACTCATGATGGCGCGCCAGTTCGTCGCGCCGCGCATTCATTCGAGGGCGCGGGCCCACGCGAGCTGATGTCAGTTCACTTTGATTACGCTAGGTGCTCGGCGGACGCGATCCGCCGCGGAGGTATGCATGGCCAAGCTGCTCATCATCAGCGCGACAGGAGCAGGTGACCCGACTCGGGCGAGCCTGCCGTTCCACATCGCGGTGAACGGCGCGGCCGCGAGCGGGTTCGAGTCCGACGTCGCCCTTGCTGGCGATGCGACCGAGCTCTTGAAGACCGATGTCGCGGCGGGCGTGAAAGGCGTGGGCGTGGCGCCGCTGGCGGAGCTCATCGCTGCCTGCCGCCTCAAAGGCGTCCGCTTCTATGTCTGAAAGGGCTGCGCGGAGGCCCGTGGGGTCTCCCAGTCACAGCTCGACTCCCTCGCGGCAATCTTCATCAGCCCACCCGACCTTGTGCGCCTATCGCTCGCGGCCGATCGAGTGATGAGCTTCTAGGCGAAGGACTCATGGGGTGCCGTCTCGTCGTGGTTTGAGTTGAGCAGGCGAGCACTCACCTGCTGTGAATGACGGTTTCGTCATGACTCAAGCACGCAGACGGCGGACGATGAAAGTCGACACGTTGGGGGGAGCGGAGGACTCGATGGCCACCTCGTTGACGGACGACGTGAAAGTCGAAGACTGGTCTGAACCCCGCCACGCCGGCCAGCCCTGGACTCGTGCCGAGTGGCAGTGGACGCTCATTGGCCTAGCGCTCCTCGTGACTTTCCTCTTCTTCGTCTTCGCCGATTACCCGATGCGCAACCTCATCGCGGTCAACTAGCACAGCCCGGTCGACCAGGACGACCCGCGGCTCGTTTGCATGTCGCATGACCGGACGGTCATGACACGGACGACCCACACGGTAGACCATCCGAGGGAGACAGGAGAGTGAACAACATGGATCTGACCGCTATCGTCACGTGGATCGTCTTCGGTGCGATCGTCGGAGTCATCGCGCGGTTCTTGATGCCCGGCCGGGACCCCATGGGCTGGGTCGCGACCATTCTTCTCGGCATCGTCGGTTCATTCGTCGGCGGCTTTCTCGCGCAGCTCTTCCTCGCGGGGAACGCCTCATTCCCCCCGCCCACATCCGGTTGGATCGGCTCGATCATCGGCGCGATCGTCCTCCTCGCGATCTACCGTTACAGCCAAGGGCGACGCGTCGTCGCCTGAGAGCCGGCCTCGGCGGGGACCTTCACGGGTCTCCGCCGACGGCCCCCAGACCTGGGATGACGGTCCGGAACACCTCCTCTGCGCCCGCAAGGGGTGGATCGCTCGGGGTTCCGCGCATCTTCGCCAGCTGGCAGGAACGTCCGTCGTGGAGATCGCCGCGGTGGACGCGACCGTAGTGCAGCAACCTGTGCGTCGGGACGGAGAACCGTGCCATGTCCCCCTACATGGCGGGGCGGCGCGGCGACCCTCGCACGACTCCTCACTTTGGGCTTCGACGGGGGCGATGCGCTCCGGAAGGCGCCAGAAAACCACCAGCCCCGATGCGAGCGTCAGCGTCGCGACGACCTCGATCGCCCACTCGATGCCGAGAAGGTCGGCGATCGTGCCCGCGAGCAGCGCGCCGAACAGATAGCCCGCGTCGCGCCAAAAGCGGTATACGCCGGTCGCCGACGCGCGCTTGATCGGATGCACCACGTCGGAGACGACGGCGAGCAGCGCGGGGTAGACGAACGCGGTCCCGAGGCCCAGCGCGGCCATCGCGACAAGCCACGGCAGGAACCCCGCGAGCGGGACGAGCGCGGCGAGCGCGCTCGCCTGAAGCGCCATGCCGGCAGCGATGAGTGACTTGCGTCCGACCGCGTCGGAGATCGCACCGGTCGCGATCTGGGTGACGCCCCACACGCCGGGATATATCGCGGCCAGTAGACCGACCTCCCCGAGGCCCAGACCCTTTCCGGCGAAGAACAACGGCAGCAGTCCCCAGGCGACTCCATCGTTCAGGTTGTTGACGAAACCGGCCTGGCTCGCGCTGAAGAGCGCAGGGTGGCGCCAACTCACGTCCGCGAACACGCGCCGGAATGACGGTGATGGCGTCGGGTCGCCGAGCTCGAACGCCTCTAGCTCAGCATGACCACGGGTCTCCCGCACGAAGATCGACGCCAGCCCGCCGAGGGCCGCGACGACGGCGGCGAGCACGAATGGCCCCGTTCGCAGCGAGCTGGGCGGCGATCTGCGCGCCGGCGAACGCGGCGATACCCAGGGCGAGGTAGCCCGCGAACTCGTTCACGCCGAGGGCCAGTCCGCGTCGCGTCGGACCGACGAGGTCGATCTTCATCGAAACCGTCGCCGACCAGCAGAGACCTTGGTTCAAACCGAGGAGCGCGTTCGCGAAGACGACCCACTCCCAGGTCGGAGCAGCGATGACGACGATGGGCACGAGCAGGCCGACGGCCCATCCGACGAGAAGCACCGATTTGCGTCCGCTGCGGTCGGCAAGTGCGCCGGCGGCGAGGTTGGCCATTGCCTTCGTCGCGCCGAAGCTCGCGACGAACGCGAGGATCGCTGCTCGCGATACGAGTCCGAACTGCTGCTCGCCGAGGAGCGGGAGCACGGCGCGCTCGAGCCCGACCATCGCTCCGACGAACGCGTTGATGAGCACCAGCAGCGCGAATTGGCGCCAGTTGGCGCGCAGGCCCAGGCGGATCACGTGTGGTGTTACGCCTCGGGCGGCGGCTTTCGTGCGGTCAACACGATCGAGCGTGCCACCGCGCGCTGGCGCTCGGGCGTCAGGACGCTGCGCATGCGCTCGATGAGTTGCGGCGTGAAAAGCGGGTAGCGCGAGCAGTCGTCCACCGTCAGCCAACGCTCGTCGTGTCTAGCGATGTCCACGAATCCCGCTCGCTGCAGCTTCCGGCCGAAGACACGCTCCGGCAGTGCACCGGCTATTCAGCCAGCCCAGGCGTCGGGGTCGGTCATGACCTCCGGGGGCAGCTCTTCGTCGAGAACGATGTCCGCGAGCGAGATCCGCCCGCCGGGACGCAGCACGCGGAAGATCTCCGACATCGCGCGTCCTTTGCGCGGCGACAGATTGAGGACGCCGTTCGAGATAGCGACGTCCACGCTCGCGCTCGGGAGCGGGATCGACTCGAGCTCTCCGCGGAGCCACTCGACGTTGGCGACGGCGCCATCGCGCGCGTTCGCCTCGGCCTCCTCGAGCATCTCCGGGAGCGTGTCGAGACCGATCGCGCTGCCGCCTGGGAACACCATCCGTGCAGCGAGGAGCGTGTCGATCCCAGCGCCACAGCCGAGGTCGATCACGCGTTCGCCGGCGACCAAGCCGGCCCGCCGCACAGGATTGCCGACGCCGAGCGACGCCGCGGCCGCGCCCTTCGGGACCATCGCGAGCTCATCACTCGAGTACAGCTCGACCGCGACCTCCGTCGCTTGGCCGAGGACCCCGCGGTACCGCTCGCGCACGGAGTCTCGGACCGCGTCCTGCGCCAGAAGGTCCTCGGAGACAGGTGCGTTCGGATGCGGCTGTGTCATCGCTCGCCGAGCCGCTGGACGAACTTCTGAAGTCGCTCGCGTTCCGTCGGCGCGAGCGGCGTTTCCGCTGAGCTCGCGAGCTTCGTGCGGACTTGTTTCGCGAACTCGAGCTCTCCGCAGCAGTGACGGCACAAGCCCAGGTGCTGCTCGAGCTCGTCTTCCTGCGTTCGATCGATGGTACGGTCGAGATAGGACCAGAGACGCTCAACGGCGTCACGACAGGCGATCATCTCCGAGGTTCTCCCTTCAGCAGCCCCCGCTGCTTTGCGTACTCCCATAGCGCCTTCTCCATCTGCTTGCGTCCCCGGTGCAGCCGCGCGAGCACGGTGCCGGTCGTCGTTCCGGTGAGCTCCGCGATCTCGCGCGCCTTGTAGCCGTAGATGTAGGCCAACACGAGCGCGGTGCGGTGCGGCGCGTGGATCCGCTGGAGCGACGCGTTGAGGTTGTCGTCGTCGAACAGGTCGAGGAAGTCGAGGTGCAGGCGATCCGAGTAGGGAAAGGGATCTTCCTCGACGAGGGTGTCGAAGAGCGAGAAGCGCTCGTCCTCCAGCGGCACGTCGTGCTCGTGCGGTGCGTCCTTCCGCGATCGGTCGACCGAGGCGGAGAGGAGGACCTTCGTGAGCCAGTACCGCGGCCGCTCGCGGTTGCGCAGCGACGCGTGGGCGCGGAACGCGCGGACGAGCGTGTCCTGGACCAGGTCTTCGGCGGCCGTTCGCTCGCCGCACAGCTTACGGGCAAACGCGTAGAGGTAGTCGAGGTGCGGCTCGACGAGCGTGGCGAAAGACGGGGCCGCCTCGGGAGCCGCTGCATACACGTCCATTAGACGGAGCGGAGTGTCCCGTTTATTGCGGGCGTCGCGCAATATCCACGCCTTTCCACGTCGTCTTTTGTCGCAGAACACCTCAGGAGGGATGACATGGCCACTGCAACACCGACGATCACGAACGGCGTCAACGTCACCCAGCTGGTCGACACGGTCGAGCTCATCAAGAAGGACCCGAGCCTGGCGCGCTTCCGCTTCCGATCTCGAACGCGCTGGGAGCAGGGCGGACGCTCCACGACGGAGATCAGCGGCTTCTACGGCGCTGGTGGCGAGATCGCACGGGCGCGCGCGCACACCCTCGCCGGCGACGAGCCACCGGTCCTGCTCGGCTCGGACACCGCCCCGAACGCCGTCGAGGCCGTCCTTCACGCGCTGGCGGCCTGCATCTCGGTCGGATACGTGTACAACGCCGCCGCGCGGGGCATCACGATCACGTCGTTGCGCTTCGACGCCGAAGGCGAGCTCGATCTTCACGCATTCCTCGGCTTGTCCGAGACCACCCGGCCCGGATTCGAGCGCATCACGTTCACGGCGACCGTCAAGGCCGACGCGCCGCGGGCTCAGCTCGAAGAGCTGTGCGAATACGTCCAGCGAACCTCGCCCGTACTGGACATCATCCGGAATCCAGTCCCGGTGAGCATCCAGCTCGTGATCGAGTAAGACACCGAGGGCCCCGATCTTGCCTGCCCGGCATCGCGACGCGTGGGTCGCTGGACTTGGCGTGCCGCTGCCGGAGCAAGGTCGGGGCCTCGGTGATCCGACACGGGCGAGCCTGCCGCTCCCCGTCCCGGTCAGCGGCGCGGCCGATGTCGCGGCGGGCGCACGCCGCGACCGCGTCGACATGTGGAGGGTCAGCCGAGGGCTTCAGCATCCCCTTCCCACCGCTTAGCATGTCGTTTGGGCCCACGGTGGGCTCTGGTGGTGGGACGTGGCGATTGGCTTCGGCTCGGAGCGGAGCGGCTGGCTCCGCCGTCTGGCCGCGGTTGCGGTCGCGTATCCGCTCGTCTTCGCGATCGTCCTCGTGGGAGGCTACGCCCTTGCCTTCCTGCTGCTCCATCCTCTGCTCGGCGCGACGGCAACGGTCTTCGCGTTGTTCCCGGCATTGCTCGGCGCGGCCGTGCTCGGCTTGGGCTGGGCCCTCGCGATCAACGTCGCCACGTATCTCGTGACGTTGGTGCTGTGGCAGCGGTTCGGCGACCTGCCGGGGTCGGTCGTGCTCCGCGTCGGAAGCGGCATCGGCGCGATCCTCATGCTCGTCCTCGCTATCGCGTTGGGCCGGATGCGGGATCTCCAGCAGGAGACACTCAAATTGCTGCGCGAACAGGAGAACCTTGTCGCCGCGCTCCGCACGTCGGAGCGATGGCTCGGCGCTGTTGCTGATCAGCTTCCGATCCTGGTCATCGCGCTGGATCGCGAGGGTCGTGTGCTGCGCGTGTTGGGCGCCGGCCTCGCTCGCATCGGCCTCGATCCCGGCTCGATCGAGGGCCGTTCGGTCCTCGGATTCAGCGTCAGCGCCGGCGACGAGGCGGCGGTGCGTCGCGCGCTCGCTGGGCAACCCGGCACGGCCGTCCTTGCCATCGCCGGCCGGCGCCTGCGCTTCAACCTCGCCCCGACCACCGATGTCCCCGATCAGGCCAGAGGTGCCGTAGCCGCGACGTTCATCGACTGAACGGGGAAGCGTCCTCAGCCACGACGGCGATCGCGCGCGTGTATCCCAGCGATCTGCCGGTCGAGCGCCTTGAGGCGCCTCTCGGCCGCAGCGCGCTCCGCCAGGAGTGCCGGACGATCGGTCGCCTTGTACTCGGCCGGCGCCTCGGCGACGCCGCGTGCCAGGGAGACGGCGCGACCTTCGCCGAAGAAGAACGCGAACGGCACGCCGTAGACCTGCGCGAACCGTCCCAGCTCGACGACGTCGACTCTGCGCTCGCCGGATTCGCACTTCGACACGAACGACTGCGGCCGTCCCAGCCGCCGCGCCGTCTGCGCCTGCGAGAGTCCCGCGACATGCCGCGCGTCCCGTAGCCGTTTGCGGAACGCGACGTACGGACCCGAGCGTGCGGCCACAGTTCCGCGAATCGTCGGCGCAATGGCGCCGATATCCCAAAACGGGTTTCTGACGGATACACTCGCCAGTAGGTGCCGAAGAGGCCGCGCATCGCGAAGCTCACGGTGGCCGCGTGGGCCTCGCCGAACGCGCGTGGCGTGGTCGGTCGACTCACGCGCTGGCATGTCGTGGCGGCAAGATCCGCAGGAGGCCGCGCCCTTTGCGGCGCGGTCGTTCCCTCCGGAGCAGTCATCCGCATCGTGCCGACCATCAGCGCGGCGCGCGGGGCCGAGGGGCCGATCTGCCTACGTTGCGCGCGGTGGTTGGCGATCCGCGGTGCGCATCGGCCGGCTCAGCCCCGCGATCGTTGATGCTCGGCGACCGCCTCGTGAAGCCGCTCCTGCGCGCGCTCGTAGGCTTCGTGCGCCTCGAGCAGATGAGCGCGCAGCTTGGTCCGATCGCCGGCCGCCAAGCTCGCGCCGCCGTCCAGCTCCCGATAGGCGTCCAGAGCCTTGTAGTACGCGCCGCGCGCGGTCAGCACCTCCGCCCGAAGCCGCCCGAGGTCCTCCACGCCCGCTCTCGCACCCCCGCCGCAGACTTGCGCGGGGCGCCGGCGGCCCGCAGCCGCCTCTAGCGCGGTTCGCGAACCTCTCATCGAGGGCGGGCTCGGCCTCAGGTTGCCCGAGCGCCGGCGCTCCCGTGCCAACGCACTGTACCGGAGTCAATCCCATTTTGGGATATCGAATTTTCGGGCAGCTTAACTTCGCCTACTGCCGGCCGGCGTAGCGGCTCGCGACCTCCACCAGGCCGTCGATCTCGAACGGTTTGCTCAAGTACGCCTCGACCGGAAGCTCGCGCGCCCAGCGCGCTGCGCTCGAGCCCGCGGTCATGACGACGATGGGCACGTCCAGCTTGCGCTGGCGCACCGCGCGAACGAACGCCTGCCCGTCGAGGATCGGCATCTGCATGTCGAGCAGCACGAGCGCGGGCAGCCGTCGCTCGAGCTCCCGGAGCGCCTCGGCGCCGTTCGCCGCGGTGACCACGCGAAACCCTTCGTGCTCGAGCACGCCGCGGATGACCTCGACGATCGCCGGCTCGTCGTCGACGACCAGCACCGCGCCTCTGGCCGATCGACGCGCGAGCGCCGCGCCGACGCTGGTCGGCGGTGGAGCACCGAGACCCGCTTCCCAGGACGCGAGCCACGTCGGCATCGTGAGCGCGGGCATCGGCACGCCGACGTAGTAGCCCTGGACCGTGTCGCAGCCGAGCGCCCCAAGCAGATCCCAGGTCTCGCGGTCCTCCACGCCCTCGGCGATGACCTCCAGCGTCAGATCGTGCGCAAGGGCGACGATGGCGCGCACGATCGCCTCGTTCTTGTGGTCGCGCGCCATCGTGCGGACGAAGCGCCGATCGATCTTCACGCCGTCGATGGGCAGATCGATGAGCCGTCCCAGCGACGAGTATCCAGTCCCGAAGTCATCGACCTCGACGCGCATCCCCAGCGCACGCAGTCTGGCGAGCGCCTCCGCGGCGGCGTTCGGCTCACGCATGAGCATGCTCTCGGTGATCTCGACGCTCACGGCGCGCGGCTCGCAGCTCGCCCGTTGCAGCGCTTCGACGAGCTGGTCGTGGAACGTGGCATCGAGCAGCGTCGTCAGCGAGAGGTTGAGGTTCAGGCCGAGATCCGAACGCATGTGGCGCAGATCTCGCAGCTGCGCTGCCGCCGTGTGGAGGACGAGCAGCGTGAGCGGCGTGATGAGTCCATTCGCCTCGGCGAGCGGGATGAAGTACTCGGGCGGTATGGAACCACGGCTGCGATGCTGCCAGCGGCACAGCGCCTCGACGCGAGAGAGACGCCTGCTGCGGAGCTCGACGAGCGGCTGGAGCGCGACGGCAAGATCGCCTGCCTGGACCGCGTCGCGGAGGTCGGAGGGTTCGACCGCCGCGAACGATCCAGCGGCGATGTCGATCGGCGAAAAGGCCGAGGACTCGCGGGCCTCCGAGCGTGGGCCCTGGGCTGCGGCGTCACGGATCGCGCCCAGGAGCGTCGGAGCGGGCTCATCCTTCGTGACGCAGGCACGCGCGCCGGCCCGAAGAGCGTGCTCGCAGACGTCCGACTCGGCCGTGTACATGACGACCTCGGTCCCCGTCCGTTCGCCTCGAAGCCGTCGCAGTACCTCGAGTCCTCCGCCGTCGGGCATGTCGCTGTCGAGCACGAGCACGTCCGGACGGAGGTCGAGAGCGATGCGCAAGGCCTCGGTGCCGTTCTGTGCGACGCCAACGACCTCGAGGTCGTCCTCGGCATTCACCAGATAGCGCAGGTTCTCCCGGATCGACGGATGGTCGTCCGCGACGACGACACGTACACGACCAGTTTCAGCATTCCTCATGGCCGTTGAACCTAAGTCTCGCAGACGCATTGCCCATGCCCGAGCAGTCGAGCAGGCAACCCACTGACACGGCTCCGCAACTCATGCGGCCCGCACGGAGCTTGGTTGCCTGCTTCATCGTTGACCAGGCGTTTTCTCTCTCATGGGCCTCTCTCTGCCGGGCCGTGCCGTCGCCGGCTCCGTACTCTTCGGAATCGCGTGACCCCGATCGAATTTCGCACCGAAGGCGCACACGCGCGAATCGCGTGGAGCTGGCTGCCCGAGGACCGCCTCGAGGCGGATACGCTCGCCCAGATCCGCAACATCGCCTCGCTGCCCACGGCGGTGGCCGTTGCCGTCATGCCCTACGCCGTCGGCGTCGACATCGGCTGCGGCATGGTCGCGATCAAGACCGATCTCGCCGTCGATGCCGTGCGTGCACGCGTCGCGGACGCGCTCACGGGCATCTACGAGCGTGTCCCCGTCGGTATGCCGACGAAGCGCGATCGCCGCCAGGGCAGCCATGCCTCACGTCAGGACAGCGAGACGCTTCGCGCGTGGATCGACACGCGTGCAGGGGAGCCGAACGCGAAGGAGATCCGCGAGCGCGCGGATCGTCAACTGGGCACACTCGGTTCGGGCAATCCATACCGGCTCGCGCTCATTCGGCAAGCAGCTCTGCGACAGGCATCACGCGACCGCGCTGGCGTGGTGCGAGCGTTACCGCACGCCGCTGCCTGACAAGGAGCTGGCGTTCCTCGCCTTCGACGTGGACGAAGGTCGCGCGTACTTCGAGGACATGCGGTCCGCAATGCGCTACGCCGAGGAATCACGCGGGCGCACCGAGATCGCCTGTCTCGACCGACGTGTTCGGCCCGTTCGCCGTGATCGAGCGCATCGAGACGCATCACAATTTCGCGGCGATCGAGCGGCACTTCGGCGTCGACGTCGTCGTGCACCGTAAGGGTGCGGTGCGGACGACCGACGCGACGGGCGAGCCCGCGCTCGTGACGATCCCCGGCTCGATGCAGACCGGCTCGTACATCGGGCGCGGCAAACCGAGCGTCAGCGCGATGGACACCCTGCGCGCACGGCGCCGGGCGCCGGCTTGGCCGGAACGCGATGCGGCGCGCGCACGTCGGAGTCGACATCGCGGCCGAGATGCGGGCCGAGGGGATCGTGCTCGTCTGCCTCCCGGGAGCGACGCGCTCGACGAGGCCGGTCGCGCCTACAAGGACATCGAGGAGGTGATGAGCCTGCAGCGCGATCTCGTCGAGCCGGTGGTGAGGCTCACCCCGCTGGGGGTCGTGAAGGGCTAACGCGTCAGCCGGCTGGCCGCGCACGACGTGTTCGCCCACCGCGGCGAGCGGCTGCTCAGATCCGCTCCGGGCGCCGCTCGCGGACCGGCCCCAAGAGTGCCGCGCCGATCGCGTAGAAGGCGAGTGCGATGAGGAACGAAACGCGTGGCCCCGCTGCTGGGTCGATCTGGGTGACGGCGTCCATCACCAGGCCCGCGAACGTGAGCGCGATCGGACCTGAGGCGGCGCTGGCGAGATTCGAGATGCCCATGTACCGGCCGCTCTCCGCCTTCGGAATGATGTCGGTCATCAGCGCCCAGTCCACTGCCAGGAACGCCCCGGCGCTGATACCGACGACCACCCCGAACGCGACCGCGATCGGGAGCGCAGGCGCGAGCCCCAGACCGAGCATGCCGACCGCGCCGATGCCGCAGCTCGCGTAGATCAACGCCTTGCGGCCGAGGCGGTCGGACAGTCGGGCCGCGGGGTACGTCGTACAAAGTGTCGCGATGGCCACCGGCACGAGGGCGATGTTGCTCCACGTCGCCGCCTCCTCGTGCGTCAGCCCGTGCGACCGTGTGAGGTAGTACACGATGAAGTTGACGAGGATGCTCGGCCCCATCAGGACGAAGAGTCGGGACGCGAGCAGCCAGACGAAATTGCGCTCACGCAGGATGTCCAGCCCCCACGCCGAGAGCGCGATCTGGACCCACGAGCGCGATCCGCGCGGTCGCGGGGGTCGCCCCTCGTCGACCGTGAGCACCGTGGCGATCCCGGTGCCCAGCTCGAGCACGGCGAGGCCGAGGGTCGCGACGAAGTAGTTGCCGGTGTAGAGGCCGATCGTGCCGATCGCCGTTCCGATGACGCGACCGAGCATGATCATCACGCCCATGAGGCCGCTCGCCAGACCGACCTGCTTCGCCGGCACGAGGTCGGGCACGTATCCCTGGAACGGTCCCTGCGCGAAGTTCGACGAGAACTGGAGCAGCGCGACGAACATGACGAGGCTCACGTAGGAGTCAGATAGCGCGATCCCGAGGAGGAAGACGACGTCGAGGGCCGCGCCGATGAGGATGTACGGCTTACGGCGCCCCCAGCGGGAGATCGTGTGATCCGAGATCGCGCCGACGGTCGGCTGCACGATGATCGCGACGATCGTGCCGATGATCGTCCTGACCGCGATCGCCGCACCGGTGTGTTCGGTGCCGACGAGCGCCTCCGTCCGCGGCTGGAGGATCAGCTCCAGGCCGCCCATGAGCACGTTGATCCCGAGCCAGTAGAGGGAGAGCTCGAACAGCTGCCAGCGCGGAAGGTCCCGAGTCGGCCGCTCGGCCAGCGCGCCGTCGATGGGGACCGCGACCGCGGCGGTCACAGGATGTCCGTCAACCAGCGCCAGCGCTTCTGCACGCCGACGGGCTCGGCCCAGGGGGTCGCGATCGCGCCGAGGCGCGCGTGCAGCTCCGCGGCGAACTCTGTCGTGGCCTGCTTCGTCGGCTCGACCGCCGGCGCGGCGCATGGCGCTCCGACGCGCGCGACGAGCTCGCGTCCGATGTAAAGCTCAGCCGTGCCGCGAAGCCATACCGGCACGACCGGCACGCCCGCCTTGATCGCGAGGTAGCCGACGCCCCGCTGGAACGGGCCGAGCTGCGCCTCCGCGTGCGACACGCGGCCCTCCGCGAAGATGCCGACGACCGCGCCCTGCGCGAGGAGGCCGAGGACGGCCTCGACGGCCCCGCGCTCCGAGGTGCCGTCACGCGCGACCGGCACGACGATCCCGAGCGAGCGGATCGCGATCCGCTTCCACCAGACGTGGCTCGTGGCGCGGCGGTCGCCGATGAAGTACACGCGGGGTTCGAGTGGCAGCAGGGCGATCAGCAGGAATGCGTCGGCCCAGCCCTGGTGGTTCGCGACGAGCAGGTAGGGGCCCGACCGCGGCAGCTCGCCCTCGAGCCGCATGCGGAAAAGCACCCCGAACACAAGACGGACGAGCGCCCGGGCGAAACGCGGCCACGCACCGACACGGGCGGAGCGGTCCGCCGGTAAGGTCGCGATCTCGCCAGCCCGTACTGCCATCGGATACCTCCGGGGCGCAGCATCCGCACGGCGCTTGCGGCCCGACGTGTCCCCCGACACGATCCGGGTGGAGTCCTCATCACGGTGATCGCGCCCCGTAGTGCGGAACACGTTCGCCGGACGGCCTGGGATACGCCGCGAGCAGTCGCTGCCTCCTAAGGTCCCGCCCACCACGGCACGGAGGTAGGGCGATGACGAAGATCACGGTCGATCCACTCGATGGATACACGAGCCTGCTCGACATCCTCGAGACGGCGGCCATCCGCTACAAGGGTCGCTGCGCGTTCGGCCTCTTCCACGACAACGGTGCGCGCGACTGGTGGAGCTTCGAGGAGCTCGACGTGCGCTCTCGCGCGGCCGCATGGCGTCTGCGCAGCGAGCACGGACTTTCGCGCGGCGACCGGCTGCTCACGTGGTCACCGTCGACACCGGAGGTCCCCGCCGTGTTCTTCGGCGCGATGCGCGCGGGTGTCGTGCTCGTGCCGCTCGACCCGCGCATGGCCCCGGACACCATCGCGCGGATCGCGGCCGATGCCGACGCGAACGTCCTCGCGCTCGGCGAAGGCCCCGATGCTCCCGACGCGCGTGCGCTCGGCATCCGCGGACTACGCATCGCGAACATGCGCGACCTCATCGCGCCGGATCCGCGCGCCGTCGAGGTCGACGCGTGGGAGCGCCCCGTGCGCGGCGACTTATTCGAGATCCTGTACACGTCCGGCACGACGGGCAAACCGAAAGGCGTGATGGTGACGCACGGCAACGCGCTCGGGTGGATGGAAGGCGCGATCCGCGCGATCCAGCCACGAGAGCATCGCGTGGTGTCGCTGATCCCGTTGAGTCACATCTTCGGCCAGATCGCAGAGCTCTTCTACACGCTGCTCGTCGGCGCGGAGGTCCTGTACGTACGATCGCTCAACCCGAAGACCATCTTCCGCGCGCTGCGTGCGCATCGGGTCACGACGATGGCGACGATGCCCATGGCGCTCGAGCTCTTCTGGAAGGCCATCGAGCGCGAGGTGCGCCAGAGCGGGAAAGAGCGCGCATTCGCGCGACTCCGAAAGGTCGCGCGCCATCTGCCGTTCCCGGTCCGCCGCGTCCTCTTCGCACAGGTCCACCGCGAGCTTGGAGGCGAGCTACGGCTCTTTGCCTCGGGCAGCGCCTACCTGCCGCCCGCGATCCAGCAGGCGTGGGAGGACATCGGTGTCCGGGTCATCCAGGGATATGGCGCAACGGAGTGCGGCCTGATCACGTGCACGCGAGAAGCTGATCGAGAAGTCGGCACGGTCGGGCTGTCGATCCCGCCCAATGACCTGCGCTTCGCGGCCGACGGCGAGATCCTCGTGCGCGGCCCCGGCGTGTTCCAAGGCTATTGGCGCAACGAGCAAGCGACGCGCGCCGTCTTCGACGACGATGGCTATTACCGGACCGGTGATCTCGGCGAACGCCGCGCCGATGGGGCGATCGTCCTTCGCGGACGCAAGAAAGAGATGATCGCGCTGCCGAACGGCTTCAAGGTCTTCCCCGAGGACGTCGAGAACGCGCTGCGCGACGCGGGTGTCGCCGATGCCGTCGTCCTCGAGACCGCGCCAGGACGGATCGAGGCGGTCCTTCGTCGGCCGTCATCTGACCGGCCGGACGACGGATCCGTGCGCTCGGCCATCGAAGCCGCCGTGCGGGCGGCGAACGCGCGGCTGGGCATACACCAGCGCCTGGATTCGTGGCGGTTCTGGCCCGACGACGATCTCCCGCGGACGCACACGATGAAGATCAAGCGTTCCGTCGTCCGCGACCGGATCCTCGGCGAGACGGGCGTGGCGGCAGCGGCCGCGCGCTAAGGGCGTATCTCCGCGCGGAGCGCGGCCTCGTTCAGGATCCGGACACGTCGCCGGTCCACCTTGATGAGGCCGCGCTTCTCGAAGTCCGCGAGCGCCTTGTTCACGGTGACACGCGTCGATGCGATCGCGGCGGCGATGTCGTCCTGTGTGAGCACGGCACCGTCGACGCGCTCCAGCTCGACGAGGTACTTCGCGAGCCGGCTGGGGACGTCGAGGAAGACGATTCCCTCGAGCAGATCGGACAGGCCGTGGATCGTTCGCGCGAGTCGCGAGAACATGAAACGCATCGCCTGCGGATTGCGGTCGAGCACGCGCAGGCCGACCTCTCGTGGGATCTGAAAGACGCTCGTCGGGATGACGGCCGTCACCGTCGTCTCCCGAGGCGCGTCCTCGAAGAGCGCGAGCTCGCCGAAGAATTGGCCGCGACCATAGAGCGCCACGAGGAGCTCATGTCCGTTTTCGTCGGGCAGGACGCTCTTCGCGAGCCCCTGGAACACGACGAAAGTGTGCGCTGCGGGATCGTCGCGGTGGTACACGACCTCGTTGTCGCGGAAGCGACGCAGGACCATGTGCGCCGCGAGCTCTTCGCGATCCGCGCCGGTCAGCGCGTCGATCGGCAGCACGTCGCGTAGCTGCGCGGCCATGTTCCACTGCGCGCTTCCCTCGACCGGCGCCACGATCTTCCTCCCCTGGCGAGACGCCGTCATTGTTGCGGTCCTGTCCAGGGCCCCGAAATTCCGCACCACGAACTCGTCTTCCAGAGCGGCTGGACCCGGCCGAGTTCCGCGACTGGGTCGCAGATCGATGCGATCGGGCTTCTCGGCGCTCGACTCATGCCGCGACGCGTCTAGCGCCCCAGCGGGTTGACGATCCTGCCGTTCAGCTTCGCTTCCCAGTGCACGTGCGGTCCCGTGGTGAACCCGGTCATACCGACGAGCGCGACCGGCTGGCCGCGCACGACGTGTTCGCCGACCGCGACGAGCGGCAGCGAGGTGTGGTAATCGCAGCTCTCGAGATCGCCGGCGTGCATCACGCAGACGCGGCGCCCGCCGACGGGCACCCACCCGACCGCGTCGACCACGCCGTCATCCGCGGCCACGAGGATCGATCCGTAGGGGGCGGCAACGTCGATCCCGGTGTGGCTGCCCTGCAGGAACTGGGTGATCGCGCCGGCGACGGGCCGGACGAAGCGCCTTCCGTCGGCGTCGATGCTGGAGATGCGCGCCCGTGCCGCTGGATCGGCGCGTGGCTCAGGCGCGACGATGGCCGGCACGCCGCACCGGAAGATCTCGAGCTGCATGCCGTAGAGACCGGTGCGGCTGACGCCCGTGAAGTAGCGGCCGTCGGGACTGAAGGCTCGCGCGCCAAGAAGGTTCGGCAGCGTCGCGATGGGAGCATCGGGTCCGCCGCCCCAGAGCGTGAATCGATCGAACGCGTTGCCGCCCGGCACCGTCGGCGAGATCGAACCGAAGAGCAGCCGGCCGTCCGCGGTCCAGGCGTGGACCTTGCCCGGCAGGCTCGCGACGGTCGCCGTCGCACGCGATCCGTCGGCACCGCGCACCGTCACCCCGAACGGCGACCGGAGCAGCAGCGCCGCGCCCGTGGGCGACCACTCGGTGAACGTCGCCTCGGTGTCCTCGAGCCACGACACCTCGCCGGTCCGCGTGATTCCGATGAACCGCTCCGTCGCGCCATCGGTGTGGTAGCGCGTCAGCGTGAAGCGCGTTCCGTCGGCGCTGAAGTACGCGTCGTCGCGCGGATAGCGCGGCGTGTGCAATTCGTCGACCGTGGCGACGGTCCGGACCACCCCGGCGCTCCAGACGCGGATCTCGGAGCCGAACCAGTAGTAGAGGTCGTCGCCGACCCAGCGGACATCAGGCTCGCTGGCGTCGATGATGGCCGCGGTCGTCCTGCCCAGGACGACGTGCAGGTAACCGTCGTCGCGCCACATCGCGAGGTATGCCCCCGATGCCGACCATCGCGGCTCGCTCCCCTGACCGACGTCGCGAAGCTGGCCGGTCTTGACGTTCAGGACGCTCACGCGCTGGTCCTCTTCGTAGCCGGTCACCGTGACGCGTGAGGGGATCGTCACGATCCGTGAGACGGCCACCGCGGTGGAGTCCGGCGACCATTCCGCTTCGAAGACGTGCGGCACCTGCGGGATGCTCAGGCGTTCGGTGCAGCGGAGCGGATCGACGGACGCGCCCCTGACGGGATCGTCCGGGAACTGGATGTCCGCGTCGGCGGGAGCTGTCGAGTCCTCGCTCGCTCGTGGTGCTGACGTGCACGCGAGGGCGATCGTCGACGCGGCCATGACGAGGCTGAGGACCCTTCCCCTGCGCACAGTGTCGGAACGCGCGTGCTTCGCGCGTGCAGCGGGCGGGTCGGCGTCATGGTCGTATCGGTGTTCGCTCTAGCCTTTGCAACGGTGAACAGGCTGCTGGTCGTTCTGATGTTCATCGCGCTCGTCCTCGGAACGGTGCTCGTCTTCGCGGCATTCGATCGCGACTCGCATTCGGCGAGCGACACGATCCGTCCGTTCCTGGTGACGATGCTGCGGGTGTGGGTCGTGGCGGTCGCCTCCGCGCGGGTGCTTCTGCGGTGCCAGGCCTAGCCTCGCCGGGTCAGATCGCCAGTCCGATGTCGAACGTCGCGGCGTAGCCGGGCCCGCTCTGCGTGACGTTCAGGAGGGTCTTTCCGCCACTCTGCCGGTAGATGTCGTCGCCGTCGTTCTTGAGCCGGTTGCCGGTCTTCTGCGAGTAGGGCGGCTGCGCGAACACCTTGTCGCTGAGCGATTCATCGAAGAAGAACTGCGACGTGAAGTCGGACGTCCGGCCCGCGACGGTGGTGCGGATCTTGAAGTGGATGTGCACCGCGCGTCCCTGGTACCAGCCCGGGTAGATCGTCGTGAAGCGAACGGCACCCGATGCGTCGCTCGTCTGGTAGCCGCGCAGGAATTTCTTGCCTTTCGTGTTGAAGCTCGGGTCCGAGGCATCCGAGTACACGCCCAGCGCGTCACAGTGCCAGAGATCCACGATCGCGCCGGGGAGCGCGGCGCACTGGCCACCGCTCACCCGTGACACGTTGATCGCGAGCGCGAGCGTCGCGCCGGGCTTGACCGTGTTGTCGGTCGGATCGGACCGGATGTCGGAACGGTCGAGCTTCTCGTCGACGAAGTAGGGACCTTCGGTCAGCGCCGGACGGACGACGCATGAGGGCAGCGCCGTTGTCGCGGACGCCGGCACGGTCGCGATCGCCGGCGCGCTCGTCGCCGGGTTCGCGCTCGCGCCGGCGGTGCCGGCCGGGGCGCAGGCCGCGAGAAATGCGGCGGCGCCGGAGCCGCCGAGGAGCGCCAGGACCTCGCGGCGGGTGAGGATGCGCCCGACCGGGGCGTCGTCGTCGCCGGGGATGAGGATGGGTCTCTTTCGCATCTGGCTACTCCTTGGGGCCGGTCGCGACGATGTCGACGACCAGGCGGATCTCGTCGGTGACGCTCACGACCCGGAACGGCACGGACGGTGCCCGCATACCGAAGTCGCCGAATGCCCACTTCGGACTCGTCGTGGCGGTCGCCGTGAGTTCGCCGCCGTTTCGCTTGGCCTGGACATCGAACGTCGCTTCTTTGGCCGTGCCGTGGATGGTCATCATGCCGGTGAGCTTGAAGGTGAACGTGCCGCTCGCTGGCATCGGCAGCGTGAGTCCGGTGACCTTGGTCGGCACGAACTCGGCCTTGGGGAACTGCCGCACCTGGAGCGTGTCCTGCTTGATGAAGTTGTCGCGGTTGGACTCATCGCTCGTGAGCGTCGTGAGATCGAACGAGATCTTCGAGTCCGGCGTGAACGTGCCGTCGTCCTTTAGCTGGAACGAACCACTCCCACCCGTGGCCGCGAGCACCGCATCGGACGGAAGATTCACGCCGACCAGCTGCTCGCGCACGCTCACGGTCGCTCTCGAACCGTCCGTCACGGTCCACGCGGCGGCCGCGGCCGTCCCTGTCGGCGATGCCGTCGCCGACGGCGATGACGCGGCGGTCGGCGCGCCGGCGCCGCCGCAGGCGGTGAGGGCGAGCATCAGCGCGATGGCCGCGAGGGCGCGACGCGCGGGAACGAACGTCATCGTCTCACTCCCATTCGGTGGATCACACAACGAGAGCACACGCGTGCGCGCGCTTCATGAAAGGCACATGAGAAGCGCGCCGCGTCGCGCATGAGCGCGGTCAGGGCCGCAAGAACTCGGCCAGGAGACGGTGGAAGTGATGCACTCCGGTCTCGCGCGCGGGCGAGTAGCGGCCGCGGTCGTAGAGGCGCGACCGGACGCCGCGCTGCACGGATTCGACGATCGCCTCGTCCTCGCGCTCGACGCGGTCGAGACCCGCGCCCGCTCCGCGGTCGCGCACCGACGCATCCCAGACGAACGGGAGGAACGACACGCGCGTTCGATCGACGGCGAGTGGCGTGACGACGTTGACCGAGATGCCCCATGGATAGACGTTGAACATCGTGGTGGGGAAGAGCCAGTAGTAGTAGGCGGCGATGGCCCGCTCGGCATCCGGATGCGCCGACACTCGCCCGAACGCCGTCTCGCCCTCCTTCGCGATCCCGAGCTGGAGGACTGAGTAGCGATCGAGCTCGACGGCGTACGCAGCGTAGTCCAGCGTGCCGGCGAGGCTCTGGTGGACGTAGGGGATGTGGAAGCCCTCGAGATAGTTGTCGACGTAGAGCGCCCAGTTCGCGTTCACCAAGAACTCGCGCGCGCCGGTCGCGTCGAACGACAGCTGTCCGTACGGCAATCCAGCGAGTCGCGTCCGCATCGGTCCGATGACCTCGTCGCAGGTCGTCAGCGGATCGAGCGCGACCAGCAGGAAGCGCTCCCACGCGTCGAGCGCGACGTGCGGCAGATCGTCGGCTCGCGATGGGAAGTTCGCGGCTCCGTCGAATTCCGGCATCGAATGGAATCGGCCGTCGAGGGTGAAACGCCGTCCGTGGTACCTGCAGCGCAGCTGCTGCTCGTGTCCGGCGCCCTCCACGACGAGCGTCCCGCGATGCGTGCACACGTTCGAGAGGCAGTGCAGGCGATCATCGGCATCGCGCGTGAGCAGCAGCGGCTCGTCGAGCGTGCCGGGGAGGAGGGTGAATGGGTAGACCTGGCCCGCCACCTTCACCAGATCGTCGTGTCCGGCGTAGTGCCAGGTGCGTGCGAAGACGCGCTCGCGCTGCAGCGCGAACATCCCGGGATCGGAATAGACGCGCGCGGGCAGCGTCTGCGCGACTCGTATGTCCGGGTGGATCTCGAACGAGGGCCCGCTCTTCGCCATGCTCGTGAGCGGTCAGCATATGTCGCGTTCACAATGAGGATGTGACGAAAGTCCGGGTGTGACCGAAGGCTTCGCCCTCGTCCTGCACTCCCATCTCCCGTACGCCCGCGGCGCCGGGCGCTGGCCGCACGGCGAGGAATGGGTGCACGAGGCGATCCTCGGCACCTATCTACCTCTGCTCGGTCTGCTGCAAGATCTGCGGGACGACGGCGTCCGCTATCAGCTGACGATCGGTCTGACGCCGACGCTCATCGAGCAGCTCGCCGATCGCGACATCGACGCGCGCTTCGTCGAGTACTGCGACGACCAGATCGCGCGCGCGGATGCCGACGTGCGGCGCTTCGTGCGCGACAGTCGCCTCGAGCACGCGTCGCTTGCCTCGTTCTACTCGTCCCTCTTCCGCGCGCACCGCGATGCGTATACGCGACGTTTCGGCCACGACCTCGTCGGCGCGTTCGCATCGCTTGCGCGTAGCGGACATGTCGAGCTGCTCACGTCGGGCGCGACGCACGGCTATCTCCCGCTGCTCGACCGTGCCTCCGTGCATGCGCAGCTGCGGGTCGGCCGCAGGACGTCGCGTCGATTGCTCGGTATCGAGCCCACCGGCATCTGGCTTCCGGAGTGCGCGTATGCGCCGGGCCTCGAGGAGATGCTCGAGTCACACGGGATCACGCACTTCTTCACCGACGTCGCGCTGCTCGGCGGCGAGCGGCTCGTGGCGGAAGGTCACCGCTTCGAGCGCGAGCGCAGCGGCGCCGGCATCAGCGCTCCGCTCATCGCCCCGGACGAAACCGACGCGCTCCGTCCGTATCTGGTGCGCGAGTCCAGTGTCGTGGCGATCGCGCGGCACGACCGCGTGTCGGGTCAGGTGTGGTCGGCGATGATGGGATATCCGGGGGACGGCGCCTATCGCGAGTTCCATCGCAAGGACGAGCGCAGCGGTCTGCGTTATTGGCGTGTCACCGACGTGCGCTCGGGTCTCGGAGAGAAGGCCGACTACTCGCCGGGTGCGGCCGCGGACCGCGCCCGCTCCCACGCCACGCACTTCGTCGGACTGCTCCGCGACACGCTCGCTGCGCATCGCACGGAGCGCGGCGGCTCCGCGCTGCTGACCGTCACGTTCGACAGCGAGCTCTTCGGCCACTGGTGGTTCGAGGGCATCGATTGGCTCGGGCACGTGCTCCGCGATCTGGCCGCGGACGGACCGACGCCCGTGACCGCCGCGGAGTACCTGCGACGAGAGCCACCGACCGAGCGCGTCGATCTGGTGGAAGGGTCGTGGGGTAAGAACAACGATCACTCCACATGGCTGAACGACCGCACCGCGTTCATGTGGAGCGAGCTCGCCGCTATGGCTGGCGAGATCCATTCGCTGCGCGCCGCGACGCCATCGTCGCCGCTACGAATGCGGGCCGCGCGCCAGGCGGCGCGCGAGCTCTTGCTCGCGCAGTCGAGCGACTGGCCCTTCCTCGTCACCACCGGGCAGGCCGCCGACTACGCCATCGAGCGATTCCGTAGCCACGCGATGCGCTTCCGACGTTCGGTCGAGCTCACGCATTCGGCGACGAGCGTCGATGAGGTCGAGTTACGGAGCCTCGAGCACGCCGACAATCCGTTCCCCGATGCGTCGCCGGAGGATTTCTCTCCGGTCCGCGAGGTGGCTTCGGTCTAGCCCTTCTTCTGCTCGCCCTTGGCGGTGGGGGTGCCGGGTTTCGGTGCGGCGGCGGCGGCGGGCTTGGCGGCCTCGGGCTTGCCGCCGGCCGCGGCGGGCGCCGCGCCGGTCGCCTTCGCGGCCTCGCCTTCGGCCGCCGGCGCCTCGGCGCCCTCCGCCACGACGGCCTCGCCCTCGGCGGGCGCGGCGGCGGGCGTCGGCTCCTCTTCGATGCGGACCGGGACGGCCTTCACGAGCAGCTCGTCGCCATCGTCGAGCACTTTCACGGTCGTCGCGTCGATGACGAGATCGCGCACGTAGATGGCATCGTCGACCTCCGCCAGGCCGGAGAGGTCCACGTCGATCGCGTGCGGGATGTCCTGGGGGAACGCCTCGACGTTGACGTGGTCGCGCGCGTGCACCAGGACCGCGCCCAGCGAACGCACCGCCGGCGACTCGTGAATGAAGTGCAGCGGCACCTCCGCGTGTGTCTTCTCGGTCAGGCTCACGCGTTGGAAGTCGACGTGGAGGAGGCGCCCGCTCCTGCTGTCGCGGGAGACGCCGTGAATGAGGGCCGGGATGCCGTCGCCGTCCAGGCCCTCGAGCGACAGGAGCGTCGTGTTCCCCCAGCGCCGGTACGACAGCTGGAAGGAGTGCAGGTCGGTCTGTACCGGGGTGGAGTCCTTGTGGCCACCGAAGATCACGCCGGGCAGCGTGCCTTCACGGCGCAGCCCAGCGACCTTCTTTCCCAGCACCGTGCGGGGACGGACAGCGAGCTTTTGGGCCTCGGCCACGGCGAACTCCCCTTCGAGAACGTGCGGAGAAGTGATTATCTCAGGGCGGCGTCGGGAAATCCAAGACGAGCCGCACCGGCGAGCTCAGCACGAGCGTCTGCGGGCAGGCAAGCTTGTCGAGCCCGACGCCCCACACGAGCACGCGCTCGAAATCCTCGACCAGGCGCACCTCGCGAATGAGGGGCGTTGTGGGCTTGATCGACGTCGCGCCCGTGTAGGTGCGTGTCGTGCCGTCGGGCTGGACGGTCGAGGCGTTCTGAAAACGAACGCTGAACAGCGCGCTTCCCGCGATCGAGATGGGCTGTCCGCTCGGGCCGCCAAGCGAGGTCGCGACCGCTACCTGATAGGGCGGCATCCCGTACGCGCCCGGAGCCGTGCTCGGGCCGAACTCGAAGACGAGGCGGTCGAAGCCGGAGTTGTGCGCGATCCGGATGGCGGTGAGCTGTACCTGATTCGCCGCCGATCCACCGATCAGGGCCGGGCACGCGGGTGCCGGGCTGCTTCCCGGGCTGGCAGGGGCGCTTGGGCTTGGGCTGGGCGTGGCCGGCGGCGTCGTTGGCGCTCGTGTCGGTGAGGGGCTGAGGGTCAGCGCGGGGCTGGCGGCCGGGACCGTCGGACTGGGTGCAGGAAGGACGACCTGGCCTGGCGAGCATGCCCCGACAGCGACGATGGCGATGGCCACGAGGAAGGCGCCATGGAGAAGGAGGCGACCGATCAAGCCGGTCGATCGTGACTGCTTCACGCTGATTTGTCGAGTTCGCTGACAAACAACCGAGCGTTCCGTACGCAGAGCGTACGAAATCGGCGTACAAATGGGCTCTGCGGTAAGATGCGAAAAAGTGGCCGACCGCCTGCGCGTGGCGCTGGTCTTCCACCAGCACCAGCCGGCAGGGAACTTTCCGTCCGTCTTCTCTGAGGTGACCGAGCGCGCGTATGCGCCGCTTGTGGCCGCCCTATACCGCCATCCCGAAGTGAAGGCGAGCCTTCATTTCTCCGGGCCGCTCCTGGACTGGCTCGAGGCCAATCGTCCCGACGTCATCGGCGACCTCTCGGACCTCGTTCGACGCGGTCAGATCGAGCTCCTCTCGGGCGGCTACTACGAGCCCGTGCTGGTCGGCGTCCCGCGTCGCGACGGTGTCGGGCAGATCCGAGCGCTCACCGATCGCGTGCACGCGATCTTCGGCCAGCGTCCCCTCGGTGCGTGGCTGACCGAGCGCGTCTGGGAGCCGCACCTTCCATCGCTGCTGGCGGAGGCGGGCGTCGCCTACACCGTGCTCGACGACGAGCACTTCCTGCGCGCCGGACTGAAGCGTGACGAGCTCGGCGAGTCGTATATCACCGAGGATCAGGGCCTTCCGGTGATCGTGTTCCCGGGCAGCGTGAAGCTCCGTTACCTCATCCCGTTCCGCGACGTGAGCCTCACGATGAAGGAGCTGCGCGAGCGCCATGCGTCGGGCGCGCGCCTGGTCGTGTACGCGGACGACGGAGAGAAGTTCGGCGCGTGGCCGGGGACGTACCAGCGCGTCCACAAGGATGGCTGGCTCGAGCAGCTCTTCACCGCGCTCGCGCAGGCCGACTTCATCCAGACCGCGACGCTCGAGGATGCGTGGATCTTCCAGAAGCCGGCGCGGCGGATCTATCTACCCGGCGGCGCGTATCCCGAGATGAGCGCGTGGGCGTTCGACACGGCTGCCTCGCGGCGCTACGCGCAGGCGCGCAACAAGCTCGGCGAGGACCTGGAGTCGCTCGTGGCCGCGCCACTCTGGCGCAACTTCTTCGCGAAGTATCCCGAAGCGAACGCGCTGCACAAGCGCATGCTCATCGTGTCGGAGGAGCTCGCTCGCCGCAGCATCCTCGACAGCTCGCAGGAGGTTCGGCAGGCGCAGCAGAACCTGTGGCGCGCGCAGGGCAACGACGTGTACTGGCACGGCGTGTTCGGCGGTATCTACTTCCCGCACCTGCGCTCGGACGCGTACGCGTCGCTGCTCAAGGCCGAGCGAATCCTCTCGGAGCGTCGCATCGCCGCCGGCGAGCAGCGCGACTACGACGTCGACGGCTACGACGAGTACATCTTCCGCGGGAACGCTGGCGCGGTGTTCGTGCACGTGCAGGGCGGCGCCGTGATCGAGTGGGACATCTACGCATCGGCGACGAATCTCATCGACACGCTCGCGCGGCGGCCCGAAGCCGAGCACGAGGACCTGCGTCGCGCCGAGAAGGCGGGCAAGGTGCTGGTAGGCAGGGCCGCGGAGAAGGAAACGAAGTCGATCCACGAGACGGTCCGTGCGAAGGAGCGCGGTCTGTCGAAGCTGCTCGACTACGATCCGGCGCGGCGCGCGTTCTTCCAAGACAGCTTCCGCGTCGGACGCGACGAGCCGGTGAGCCTGCACGCGGTGTATTACGCGCTCACTCCCCAGCGTGAAGCGCGGACCGTGAGCCTCACGCTCGAGCCGCCGGTCCGCGCGCTCGCGTCGGTGCCGGGCCTCGGGATCCGCAAGGACATCCGCATCGCCGACGAGGGGCTCGCCGCGGGAGTGCGCTACCGGCTGCGCAACGACGGCGAAGAGACGATCGAGCTGTCGTTCACGAGCACGTCGAATCTCGGTCTCATGGGTGAGCACGAGAGCGCCGACGTCATCACGCTGGGTACGCGCAAGACGACGGTCGCGAAGCCGGTGGAGGTCCGCAACGTCGGAGAGCTGCTCGTGCACTCCGAATCGAAGCACTTCGACATCACGTTCGCGATCGATCCGCCGGCGCTCGTCAGCACGAAGCCGATCTACGCGGTGACGAACTCGGAGCAGGGATTCGAGCGCGTGTACGAGCAGGTCGAGATCAGCGCGACGTGGAACGTCGAGATCGAACCCGACAGTCACGTCGACCTCGAGATCCGCGGTACCGCGGTCGGTCAGATGGTCGAGCCGGAGGTCACGCGACCGACGGCCCGCCGCCGCAAGGCCACCGCCGCCGCAGGCGAAACCGGAGCCCGCATCCGGAGGTAACCCCGTCACGAACACGACGCGATCCAGCGGCAACGCAGCCGCGCTCCTTCTCGTGGGGGTCGTCCTCGGCGGCATCGCCGGAGGCGCGGCCGCGAGCGTGCTCGGGGGCCGCCCGCCCGCCACCTTCATCGAGCCATCGCCCAGCGCGCTTCCGACCGTCGCGCCCGCGCAGGTCGCCGCCGGCGCGGATCCCGTCGTCGACGTCGTCAAGGAGCTCCTTCCGACGGTGGTCACGGTCGTGAATCGCAACGCGAGCGGCCAAGCGCAATCCAGCGGCTCGGGGTTCGTCATCGACGCGCAGCGCGGATTCGTCGTGACGAACAATCACGTTATCGAGAACGTGCGCGGCACCGGGGCGGGCGCGTCGTTCGACGTGATCTTCAGCGACAACAAGACGGTGAAGGCGACGCTCATCGGTCGCGATCCGAGCACCGACGTCGCGGTGCTGCGCGTGCCCACCGCGTCGCTGAAGGCTGCGCCGCTGGCGAACAGCGACGCGGTGCCGGTGGGATCGACCGTCGTGGCGATCGGGAGCCCGCTCGGGGAGTTCCAGAACACCGTAACGACCGGGGTCGTGTCCGCGAAGGGCCGGCGCGTGCAGGAGACGCAGGAGATCTTCCTCGAGGACCTGATCCAGACGGACGCGGCCATCAATCCCGGAAACTCGGGCGGCCCGCTGATCTGGGCGGCAACGCGGCAGGTCGTGGGCATGAACACGCTCGTCGCGGCGAATCCGCAGAACGACACGCAGGCGCAGGGCCTGGGCTTCGCGATCTCGAGCAACACGATCCGCCAGATCGCCGACGAGCTCATCGCCAACGGCAAGGTCGAGCGCGGATTCATCGGCATCAGCTACGCGTACCTGTCGGCGCGCGCCGCGAGCTCGCTCGGATTGCCGACGGCAGCGGGCATCATCGTGCAGCAGGTCGTCCCGGGCTCGCCGGCGGCGTCCGCCGGCATCCGCGTCAATGACGTGATCACGAAGCTCAACGACCAGGTGATCGATCAGGAGCATCCGCTGCTGTCACTCATGGTGAAATTCCGTCCCGGCGATCGCGTCCGGCTCTCGATCCTCCGCGATGGCGCCACGCAGACCGTCGAGGTGACGCTGGGTCGACAGTCCTGAACACCCGCGACGCCTATCTCTATCTGGCTTCGGCCGGGGTCGCGAGCTTCGGGCTCGGTGTCACGGTGTTCTATCTCAACTTCGTCTACCGCGGGTTGGGTTACGACGGGCTGGCCCTCGGCGCGCTCGTGGGCGCGCAGGCGCTGGGTGTCGTGCTCGGCGCGGTGCCCGCCGCGACGGTCGCGCGCGGGCGTTCGCGGCGCACCGTGATCCTCACCGGCGGCGTCATCTTCGCCGCGGGACTCACCGGCATCGTGCTGCTCGACGCGTTCCCACTCCTGTTCGCCTCGACGACGCTGCTGGGTATCGGTGGCATTCTCGCGTCGTCGTCGGGCGCGGCGCTGCTCGCCGACGCGACGTCGGCTTCGGCGCGATCGACCCGATTCGGCCAGAACATCGCGCTCGGCACGATGGCGGGCTTCTTGGCGAGCGCGCTCGCGGGACTGCTCGCCGAGCCGGTGGCGCTCCTGCTCCGGACGACGACCGGCGACGTCACGGTGTTGCGCGTGCTGGTCGGTGGCGGCGGAATCATCGCCGCCGCCTCCGCGATACCGATCTTCTTCATCCGCTCCGCACCCGTGACCGGTACCACGCTGGAGCCCACGCAGCGGTACGGCCTGCTCGCTCGATTTCTCACGACCGAGTTCGTCTTCGGCCTCGGCGCGGGCAGCTTCATCCCGTTCACGAACCTGTTCTTCGCGGAGCGTTTCGGCGTCCCCTTCGCGACGCTCGGCGTCATGCTCGGCGCCATCGCGGCCGCCGGGAGCCTGGGCGCCCTCGCGCACGGCATCTTCGCGCGGCGCTTCGGCGCCGTCCCGTCGGTCGTCGGCGTGGTGCTCGGGTCGATCCCGTTCGCGCTCCTGGCGGCGTTCACGAACGATCTCGCCCTCGCGCTCGGCGCCCTCGCCCTCCGCGCGTTCCTGATGTACGGCTCGGCTGCGACGTGGAACGCGCTGACGTTCTCGTCGTTCACGCCACGCGAGCGAGCGGGTGTGAATGCGGTGGCCGCGCTCGCGTGGAATGGCGGTGCCGGCATCGGCTCGGTGATCTCCGGGGGCGTGCGCGGCGCCGTGGGTACGAGCGGATACAGCCTGAATCTGCTGACGCTCGTCGTGTTCTACGCGATGGCGGCGCTCCTGATCCTCGCGTTCTTCCGTCGCCACGAACCACGAGGAGACATCGGAATGAGCGACGAGCCGCTTCGCCGCGAGGAGCGAATCCTCCAGCCTTGAGCGCGTCTCCTGGCTCACGCTCGCTTCGCTCGCTGAACAGGCCCTCCCGCTGGGCCAGAGATCAGTCAGGACGTTGGCGCGCTCGAAGTCGCTGCCGCAGACTGACCGAGTGACGATCCCCGCGCGCGATCTCGTAGCTCATGCGCTGCGTGACGCGTTGGCGCGCGCGACGAGCGAGCTGGGCTGGCAAAGTGTGGACCTGCCGATCGACGTCGAGGTACCCACGAACCCGACGCATGGCGACTACGCGACGAGCGTCGCGATGCGGCTCGCGAAGCCTCTGCGCAAGCCGCCCCGCGAGATCGCGCAGGCCATCGCCGATCGCGTCGAGATGCGCGCGCCGATCGCATCCGTCGAGATCGCCGGCGGGGGCTTCGTGAACATTCGCCTCGACGAGGCCTGGCTGCGCGACCAGGTGAAGGCGATCGTCGCCGACGGTGCGTGGTACGGAAGGTCGGACGCGCTGCGCGGTCAGAAGATCCAGGTCGAGTACGTCTCGGCCAACCCGACCGGTCCGATGACGGTCGCGAACGCGCGCGGTGGACCGATCGGCGATGTGCTCGCGAACGTGCTCGCGCTCGCCGGCGCGGCCGTCACGCGCGAGCACTACGAGAACGACGTCGGCACGCAGGTCGAGCAGCTCGCCACCAGCGTCGCGCTCCGGTACCGCGAGCTCGGGGGCGAGTCGGTCACCATCCCCGAGGACGCGTATCCGGCCGAATACGTGATCGACATCGCGCGCGCGATCCGCGGCCGCGACGGCGGAAAGCACGACGGCAAGACGCTCCAGGAGCAGGCGAAGGCGGTCCTGCCGCAGACGCTCGACATCGTGATCGAGTGGCACAAGCGCGCGGCGAAGAAGTTCGGCATCGCATTCGACGTCTGGTACCGCGAATCCGAGCTCATGCGATCGGGCTACTTCGAGAAGACGATCGCCAAGCTGCGCGAGCTGGACGTGCTCGAGGATCGCGACGGTGCTGTCTGGCTACGCTCGCGCGAGCTGGGGGAGGACATCGACAGCGTGGTGATCCGCAGCAGTGGCGAACCGACCTACTTCGGGAAGGACATCGCCTATCACCACGAGGCGCTCGTCGAGCGCGGTTTCGACCGCAAGATCGACGTCTGGGGCGCGAATACCCATGGCCACATGCGCCGCATGCGCACGGCGCTCGGCGCGCTGGGCCTCGCCGATCGCTGGGACGTCGTGCTCTACCAGTTCGTGCGCTTCCTCCACGAAGGCGTGCTCACGAAGATGGGCAAGCGCACGGGTCAGTTCCTCCTGATCGAGGACGTCATCGAGGCGGTCGGCGTGGACGCCGCGCGCTTCTTCTTCCTGCAGTCCGGCGCCGACAGCGCGCTCGACTTCGACTTCGAGCTCGCCGTGCAGCAATCGAACGAGAATCCCGTGTACTACGTCCAGTACGCGCACGCGCGCATCGCGAGCATCTTCCGCACGGCGGTCGAGCGCGGCATCACGCCCGACGGCGCGGATCTATCGGTGCTGAAGAGCCACGGCGAGCGCGAGATGATCCGGCTCTGCCTGCGTCTTCCCGAGCTGCTCGCCGACATCCGCGAGCACCGCGGCGTGCACCTGCTCACCGTGTACGCGCTCGAGCTGGCCGGCGCGTTCCATGGCTTCTATCGCGACCACCGTGTCGTGAGCGAAGACGTGCCGCTGTCGAAGGCGCGCCTGGGCCTGGTGCAGGCGGTGCAGGTCACGCTGCGTCAGACACTCAGCCTGCTGGGGGTCAGCGCGCCCGAATCGATGTAATGCAAGGGGTGAGGGCGAGCGGACCGGACGACGAGGGCGAGCGCAGCGGACGACGAGAGGTGTCCCTCGAGGGAACGTTGAGCCCGCTCTACAGCGAGCGCAAGGTTCGGCGGACGGCTGCGGGCGATAGTGAGCGAGAGGGACACCCCGAGATCGTCGGCTGCCTTACGGCCTCGCGGTAGGACTCGCGCTCGCGGGCGCGCGGCCGCCGCCCAGCTGGGCGCCACCCTGGCCGCCGAAGAGCTGCTGCAGGGCATTACCGCCGACGATGATCGCCGTCGCCGACAGCGTGCCGGATTGATCGGCCGTGCCGACGATCGTCACCTGGTCGTTCTGCTTGAGGTCGGCAAGCTTGATGTCCTGCTCGACCGTCCGCACCAGGCGGGTGTTCGCGCCGACGAGCACGATCTGCGAGCCGACGCTCGGCGACGCGCCCTGTCCGCCGCCCTGACGCGTCTCGATGGTGATGGAGCCGTCGTTCACGGACAGGATGCGGCCGACCACCGCCTGCCCGCCGAGCGGGCCGACCACGCCACCGCCACCGAGCGCGCCCGGAGCACCGCTCCCGGTCACGCGACGCGCGGCTCCGCTCGCCGATGCCGACGCCGATGCTGACGCGGTCGCACCGCCGCGTCCGACGGTCAGCCCGGCGGCGAACCCGCCGCCGGCGAGAACGATCGCGACGACGATGCCGAGGACGATCTGTGTGGTACGCATCCGTCTCTCCTATTCGTACCGCAGAGCTTCGATCGGGTGGAGGCGAGCGGCGCGCATAGCCGGGTAGAGCCCGAAGGCGATGCCGATCCCGACGGACACGCCGACCGCGATCGCGACGGTGCCGATCGTGATCACGAGGAAGATCCCCGACGCCTGCGGAATGCGTTTGATGACCTCGGTGATGCTCCAGCCCAGCGTGATGCCGAGGATGCCGCCCAACCCGGTGAGCGCGATGGCCTCGATGAGGAACTGTTGAGCGATATCGAGCCGGCGCGCCCCGACCGCCTTGCGGATGCCGATCTCACGCGTTCGCTCGTTCACCGTCACGAGCATGATGTTCATGATCCCGATGCCGCCGACGAGCAGCGATATGCCGCCGATGGCGCCGAGCAGCAGCGTGAAGGTGCCGGTGATCTGCGAGAGGGCGGCGAGCGTGTCGTTCTGATTCGTGACAGTGAAGTCGGCGTTCGCCACATCGCTGATCTTGTGTCGCTGCAGAAGGATGCTGCGCACATCCTCGGTCGTGTCGCCCATGGCGTCGCTGGACGCGGCCTTCACGATGATCGCGTTCACCACGTCCCGCCGGCCGGTGAGCACGCGCTGACCCGTGCTGATCGGGACGAGTACCTGATCGTCGCGGCTGAAGCCGAACGTCGATCCCTTCGGCTCGAGCACTCCGACGACCTTGAAGTTCACGATCCGCGCCCGTGCGGTCGGGCCGGTCCCGAAGACCTGCCGCAGCTGCATGGTCTGGCCCACCGCGTCGGACTCGCCGAAGAGGTTCTGGGCGGTCGTGGCGCCGATCACCGCGACCTGCGCGTTGATACGCACGTCGGATTCGGTGAAGAACTCGCCTGACTGGAGCGCCCAGTCGCGCACCTCGGGATAGCCCTCGCTCACGCCGTTCACGTTGGAGTTCCAGTTCGTCTGACCCGCGACGATCTGCCAGCGACCGGCGCCCTGCTCCGAGTGGATCGCCTTGATCGACGGGCCCAGCTGCTCCTGGATCGAGCGCATGTCGTCGAGCGTGAGGTTCTGCGCCTGCGCCCCAGCGCCGCGCAGACCCTGATCCGTCAGGCTGCCCGGCGTCACGGTGATCAGGTTCGATCCGAGCGAAAGGACCGTCGATTGGACCTGCTGCGAGGCGCCGTTTCCCACCGCGACCATCGCGATCACCGAGGCAACGCCGATGATGACGCCGAGCATCGTGAGCGCCGAGCGCAGCTTGTTCGTGACGAGCGACTGGAGCGCGGAACGGAACGAGTCGTAGAGCTTCATTCCGCCGCACCGATCCCGGTCAGGAGCTCCTCCTCCGCGCGGCGGGGCCCCAAGACGCGCTCGTCGGCGGAGATCAGGCCGTCGCGCATGCGCACGATGCGCTTGCAGTGCGCGGCGACGTCGGGCTCATGCGTGACCATGACCACCGTCTTTCCGGTGTCGTTGAGCCGCTGGAAGATCGACAGGATCTCGGCGCTTGATCTGGAGTCGAGGTTACCGGTGGGCTCGTCGGCGAGGATGAGCGATGGATCGTTCAGAAGGGCGCGCGCGATCGCGACGCGCTGCTGCTGGCCGCCGGAAAGCTCGCTGGGGCGATGGTGCACGCGGTCGCCGAGACCGACCTGCTCGAGCGCGCCGATCGCGCGGCTGCGGCGATCGTGCCGATCCCCGCCGTACACGAGCGGAAGCTCGACATTCTCCACGGCGTTGAGCCGCGGAAGCAGGTTGAACGTCTGGAACACGAAGCCAAGGTGCTTGTTGCGGAGGCCGGCGAGCTTGTCATCGGACAGCACGCGCACGTTCTCGCCCGCCAGCTCGTACGTGCCCTCGTCGGCGACGTCGAGACAGCCGAGGATGTTCATCATCGTGGACTTGCCCGAGCCGGACGGTCCCATGATCGCGAGGAACTCGCCGGGGAAGATGTCGAGGTCCACGCCGCGGAGGGCGCGCACCTCGATCTCCTTGCCGATGCGATACGTCTTCGTCACGCGGCGAAGATGGACGACGGGCTTGAGCTTCAACGGAACTGCACCTGGCCGGGCTGGCCCGGTCCACCGACGCGCGGCTGCGCCGACGTCCCGCCGCGTGGCTGCGGCAGGACGACGAGATCGCCTTCCTTCAGTCCGGCGGTGACTTCGGTGACGGTGTCGGTGGCGAGCCCGAACGTCGCGTCGGTGTCGACCGGCTGGCCGTCGACGAGCAGCTGCACGTAGCGCCGGCCGGCCTGGCTGCGGATCGCGAGGTTCGGCACGGTGAGGACGTTGGTCTTGCTCGCGAGGATCACCTGCGCGGTGCTGCTCATACCGGGGCGCACGCCGGATGTGGGCACGTCGATCGTGACGTCGACGCCATAGACCGGCACGCCCTGCTGGATGGTCGCGACGGGATCGACGCTGGTGACCTTCCCGGTCATACGCGTTCCGGTGCCGAGCGCGTCGACGGTGACATTGGCGACCTGGCCGAGCTTGATCTTCGCGACGTCCGCCTCGCCGACCGTGCCGTGGAGCGCGATGGCGCCGGTCGCGGCCATCACGATGAAGCCGGCCGTGCTCGAGCTGCCGACGATCTCGCCGACTTGTCCATTTATCGCGGATACCGCGCCGGCGGTGGGCGCGGTGAGGGTCGCGTTCGCCAGGTTGTTCAGCGCGCTGTCGAGCTGCAGCTGCGCGGAGGTGACGGAGGCGGATGCCGAGACGACGTCCGCGGGCTTTGGCGTGGCCGAGACCTTCGCCAGCGAGTTGACGGCGTTCACGTAGGAGCCCGTGATCGTGTCGGTCACGGTCGAAAGCGAGCGGTCGCCCTGCGAAAGCTTGGTCTTCGCCGAGGAGGCGTTGAGCTGCGCACCGCTCGCCATCGCGAGCGCCGTCGCGAGATCCGCGCGAGCCGCATCGAGATTCGTGTCGTACTTGCTGCCGCCGTTGTTGAGCGCGCTCTGCGCGGTGCTGATCGACTGCACCGCACCGGACGCCTGCCCGTTGATCGAATCGATCATCGCCGTGAGGCGCGACGCGGCGGATGCGTATGACGCCTGCGCGGTCTGGTACTGGCCGGAGGCCGCGTTCGTATCGCTGCCTGATGCGACCGCGCTATCGAAAGAGGCGATCGCCGCGGTCACGCTCAGCGTCGCGTTGGTGTAGTCGTTGATCGCCTGCCACAGCTGATCGACGCCGTTCGCCTGGGCGTTTTGGATCTGCAGCTGCGCCTGGCTCACGGCGTTGTACGCGGTCCGCGCGTCCGTCGTCGACGTATTTGGCGTCGGGATCGGCGTGGCGGGCGCGCCCGTCGGCCGCGGCGTGGGTGTCGGCGTCGAGGGCGCCGGGGTCGGCACGGCGACGGTCTGCAGGTCGTTCAGCGCGCGCTGCAGCATCGTCTGCAGTGGGTCGAGAACCCCGATCACCGACGCGGCGTCGCTGCGCGCACCGCTCGAGCTCGACTGCCACACGGACTTCTGGCTCGTGTACGCCGACTGGATCCGGAGGAGGCTTTGCTGCGCGCTCGCGACATCCTGCGTGTCAGCGCCGCCCACGACCTGCTGGTAACGCGCCTGCGCCGTCTGCACGTTCACCTGCGCGCTCGTGACCGACGTAGCGAGATCGGTGGTTTCGAGCTTCGCGAGCGGCTGTCCCGCCGCGACCTGTTGACCGACCGTGACGTAGACCTCCGCGAGACGTCCACCGTTCTTGAAGTTGAGCCGCACCTGTCCGGCGGAGTTGATCGATCCGGATACCGCGACCGTCTGGGTGACGCTGCCGCGCGTCACCGGCGACGTGCGGTACTCGACCTTCGCCGGCGCGGCCGTCGCACCGGACACGATGACGGCCCCGGCACCTATCGCGCCCACCAGAACGACGACGAGGGCGCGACCGGGCCAGGTCGCGAGCAATCCTTCGACGACGGTCATGCGGCGCTCCCTTCCGTGATGAGACGCGCGGTGACCACCGCGCCGAGGGCGTATGCGACCACCACGGCGAGGGCGAGCGCGCCCAGCAGCGGGATCTGAAGGATCAGATACAGGACCGTGGCGCCGATGACCGCAACGAGCGGCGTCGGCACCTGCGCCGCGAAGCGGATGAGCCAGCGGAGCCGGAGGATCGCGTCTCCCAGTCGCCATGCCGCCGCCGCGAATCCGACGGCGAGGACGAGCAGCGCGAACACCGAGATGACCGCGAATGCGGTGAAGCCGACCTGCAGCGCCGCGGGGATCCCGAACGGGATGCGCGGGACCGCGCCGGCGACGAAGCCGAGGTAGACGACGGCGGCCAGGATCAGGGCGGAGAGCCCGAGGCCGAAGACCGCGATCCCGGTGCCCACCACGCGCGCTTGCGCGCGCCAGCCGCCCAGCGAGGCGCGATACGCGGCGACGACCTGGTCGTTCGCGAAGACCAGCGTCGAAGCGGTGACGAGGAGCACGAGCAGGAAGCCCGCGGCATCGCGCGCCGTATCAGAGACGCCACGTTGCAGCGGGACGATCATCGTGAACGGCTGGGGCACGCGCGCCTGCGCTTCTGTGATCGTGAACGCGGGCGGCATCGAGCTTCGCGCGTCGAAGAACACGCGTGGGCGCGCGGGCGGCTCGCTAGGCGCGGTCGCGGCGGCGCCGACGAAGAGGATCGCGCTGAGTCCGATCGCCACGACGAGCGTGCCGAGGACGAGGACCGTGTCGCGCTGCGTCATCTGATCGGCCTCGGCCGGCTCCGTCCTGGCATCGTGGCCACGAAGGCGTGCGCCGCGAACACCGAGCTGATCCCGATGAGCGCGACCGCGAGCACGGTCAGCCCGTCGACGAAGAAGACGGCGTCCGACGTGTCGGTGGTCGCGGCGATGATCACGTTCGCGATCGCCGCGACGAAGTCCTGGCCGCTGACGATCAGCTGTCGCGCGAGGAACGCGAGGCTCGGGAGGGCGAGCAACGCCGCGACGAGCCATTCCCACCCGACGCGGCGCTGCGGGACAACGCGCCGCATGACCGCATCGCGGAAGCCGAGGGGCAGCGACTGCGGCGGTACTGAGGCGAGGACCGTATGGACGGCGATCTCCTCGGGAGTGAGGTCGGCGACGCGAGGCTGCTCGTTCACGACAGCTTCTCCTTCGATCGGGCCGCAAGACGCGCTCTGAGCGCGGCACGCGCGCGGTGCAGGTGGGTCTTCACCGTCCCGAGCGGTATGCCGAGGACGTCGGCCACCTCTTGGTAGGACAGCTGCTGCATATGACGCAGTGTGAGTGCCGCACGGTACGGGGCGGGCAGCTCGGCCATGGCCGCGAGCACCTCTGACACCGTTTCGCGCCGCAGCGCCGTGGATTCCGGACCCGAGGACTCCGGCTCCGCTGGGTCCGGAAGCTCGTCCACCGGGCTTTCGTGCGCGTGCCAGCGCTGCACGTGGTTGAGGCTGGCGTTCGTGGCGATGCGGTAGATCCAGGGACCGAAAGGCAGCGTCGGCTCGTACTGATGGAGAGCGCGATAGGCGCGCACGAACGCCTCCTGCGCGCAGTCAGCCGCCGCGTCGGCGTCGTTCGTGATCCGCAGCGCGATGTTGTACACCCGGCCTCCATAGCGTTCGACGAGGGTCGAGAAAGCGTCGGCGTCGCCGGCGAGGCACCGCTGGACGACCTCTTGATCGGTGCGCGTCAGCCGGCGGCCTCCCGTTGGCCCGAGGCCCCCTCCGGCGATGAATACGCAGGGGCTCTGGGGGATGTTTCGCGTATTGTGGTCTCCCCGATGGATCTCACATGGCTCGGCCACGCGTGCTTCCGCATGCGCGGGCGAGAGGGAATCGTCCTCACGGACCCACCCGACCCCAAGTCCGGACACGCCATCGCGAAAACCGAGGCGGCGATCGTCACGATCTCGCACGAGCATCCCGGACATTCGAGCCTCCGCTCGGTGGGCGGCGAGCCCGTCGTGCTCCGCGGACCCGGCGAATATGAGGTACGCGAGGTGCTCATCACCGGCGTGGCAACCTTCCATGACGAGGACAAGGGCGCCGAGCGCGGTAAGAACACCGTGTTCGCGATCAGGCTCGACGACCTGCTTGTCTGCCATCTCGGCGACCTCGGTCACGTCCTGCCGGCGGCGGACCTCGAGCGTCTGGGCAACGTCGACATCGCGCTCGTCCCGATCTCCGGCGCCGACACCAACCTTTCCGCAGCCAGGGCGGCGGAGATCATCCACCAGCTGGAGCCCAAGGTCGTGGTGCCGATGTCCTACGACCCGGATGCGACGAAGAAGGACAGCCCCTTCGAGCGGCTCCTGCACGAGCTCGGCGTGAAGGAGCTCACTCCCGTGCCCAAGCTCTCGGTGTCCCGTAGCTCTTTGCCGGAAAACGTGCAGGTCGTCGCCCTCGACTCCCGGGCGCGCTAGTCTCCCCGCCGACAAGGCGATGGAGGAGACCATGGAAGGCACCACGGCGACCACGCGCGCGTTCCAATCCGGTCTGATCATCTTCACGCTCACCGCCCTGATCGGTCTGCTCAACGCGACCAAGCTCATTGGCGAGATGGATCACGACACCCTGCTGACGCACCTGCACTCCGGCACGCTCGGTTGGATCACGATGGCCGTGATCGGCATCGCGATCTGGATCTTCGGCGGCCGCGGCGCGAATCTGCCGGCGGCCGTGCTCCTCAGCGCCCTGACGACCGCCGCGTACGTCATGGCGTTCTGGTCGGGTAACTTCGTCCTCCGCGCGGTCTTCGGTGTCGCGGAGCTAATGGTCGTCGTCGGGTGGTGGTTGTGGGTCTTCGCCAACGTACAACGCGAGGGGTACGGCAATCTGAGCATCCCAAAGCTGTCGCTTGCGCTCGGACTGACGACCCTCGTCGTCGGGTCGATCCTTGGCGTCATCGTGCAGATCCTCGCCGCGACCAACAACCTGACTCCCGAGAACGGCGTCCTCGTCGGCGCGCATGCCTCGGCGCAGGTCGGCGGCTATCTGGTGCTCGTCGCCGCCGGCGTCGCCGAGTTCCTGCTCGATCCCAACGCCGGCCGCACGCGCGCCGGAGAGGCGCAGTCGTGGCTGCTCTTCTTCGCCGGCATCACGCTCGCGGTCGGGTTTCTCGCGAACGTGCAGCCGTTCCTCATCCTTTCGAACCTGTTCCAGCTCGCCGGCATCGTGCTCGTGGTCGCACGACTCGGCCGCCGGGTCGTCAGCGCACCGTGGACCACGGCGAGCGGCGAACGTCACGCCGCGATCGCGATCCCGTTCCTGGTCCTTGGTCTCGTGCTGATCATCGTGCTCGTGCAGATGACCATCGCCGCCCAAGGTGACTTCTCGAAGGTCCCGCCCGGGCTGATCATCGCTCTGGACCACTCGATGTTCATCGGGCTCATGACCAACATGCTGTTCGGCGCGATCCTCGTCTACTCGGCCGACCGCCCGCGTGTCTGGCCGTGGGCTGACCACGTGATCTTCGCGGGCCTCAATGTCGGCGCCGCCGGGTTCATCGCCGTGCTTCTATTCGTCGGCTCCAGCGCCGGCTCGGCCGCATTCGCCCATCCGGTCGCATTCACCGCGCCGATCATGGGTCTGTCGGTGCTGCTCGGAATCGCGACCCTCTTCATGCGCTTGCAGGGCGCGCCTGCCGGGGCGACAGCGACCGCACGCGCCTAGGGACCTTTCCTTCGTGACCGTTACCGGACGGCCCGCTTCGGCGGGTCGTCCGGTATACTTTCAGTACGTCGCGCATGCGCGCGACGACTTTTTCTGTCCGGAAGGTCACATCCAGATGTACGCGATCGTCCGCTCGGGCGGCAAGCAGTACCGCGTCGAAGAGGGCTCCCTGCTGAGCGTCGAGCGCCTGGCCGGCAAGGCCGGCGAGACGATCACGCTGGGCGAGGTCCTCGTCGTCGCGGACGGCGACAACGTGAAGGCGGGCACACCGGCGCTGTCAGGCGCGAAGGTCACGGCGGAGATCGTCGCCCACGGCAAGGGCCCGAAGATCGACATCCTCCGTTACAAGAACAAGACGCGCCAGCGCAAGACGCGCGGACATCGGCAGAGCGAGACGACGATCCGGATCACGAAGATCGAGGCATAAGAGATGGCACACAAAAAAGGCGCAGGTTCCACCCGCAACGGCCGCGATTCGGCGGGCCAGCGTCTCGGCGTGAAGGAATACGCCGGGTCGCAGGTCCAGGCCGGTACGGTCCTCGTTCGCCAGCGCGGCACCAAGGTGCTGCCGGGCCAGAACGTCGGTGTCGGCAAGGACCACACGCTCTTCGCGCTCGTCGCGGGCGAAGTGCGCTATTCCCCAGCACGTGACGACCGCCGCCGGGTCAACGTGGTCCCGGCCGTATAGAGAGAAGGAACCCATGAAAGAGAAGATCCACCCCAAATACGCGCAGGCGAAGGTCACCTGCGCCTGCGGCAACACCTTCGTGACCGGATCGACCAAGCCCGATCTGCACGTCGAGGTATGCGCGAAGTGCCACCCGTTCTTCACGGGCAAGCAGCACATCCTCGACATCCAGGGTCGCGTGGACCGCTTCAACAAACGTTTCGGGACGAAGAAGGCGGAGCAGCCGGCCGCGCCTGCGGAGGCCGCTCCGAGCCGGTAGCTGGCGCCGATCGGGACCTCGGCCCATGGCGGGCTCGAGGTCATCGTCGGCTCCATGTTCAGTGGAAAGAGCGAGGAGCTTATCCGTCGCGTGAAGCGCGCGACCATCGCGCGCCGCGCGGTGCAGGTGTTCAAGCCCGCCATCGACGATCGCTTCGGCGTCGAGGTCGTGCGCTCTCATGACGGTGACTCGTTCGTCGCGCGTCCGGTGCGAGCGAGCGATGAGGTGCTGCCACTCGTCGCACCCGAGACGACCGTCGTCGGCATCGACGAGGTGCAGTTCTTCGATCCTGGGATCGTCGGCGTCGTGCGCTCGCTCGTCGCGGGCGGTCGGCGCGTGATCTGCGCGGGACTCGATCTCGACTTCCGCGGCGAGCCGTTCGGACCGGTGCCGGTACTGCTCGCCCTGGCGGAGAAGGTCGACAAGCTCGAGGCGATCTGCGTCGTGTGCGGCGAGCCCGCGACGCGCACGCAGCGCATCGTCGACGGAGTGCCTGCCTTCTACGACGAGCCGATCATCGTCATCGGAGCGAAAGAGGCGTACGAGGCGCGCTGCCGCGGGTGCCACGAGGTCCCAAGACGCGCGGAGGCGAGAGATTGAACCGGAGCGCGCAGCCCGCGACGTACGGCGGTCAGGCGGTCATCGAAGGCGTGATGATCCGCGGCCGGCGCACGATCGCGCTCGCGTGCCGGCGTCCGACCGGCGAGATCTACCGCTATCGCGAGCCGCTGCGCTCATTGCTGCTCCGCTCGCGCGTGGCGCGAGCGCCGTTCGTTCGGGGCCTCGTCGTCCTGTGGGAATCCGTCTCGTACGGGACGCGGATGCTCATGCGCTCAGCGGACGTGCAGCTCCACGAAGGCGAGAGCGTGACCAGCGGCGGGAACGGACTGGTCATGGCCGTCGCGGTCGTGTTCGCCCTTGGCGTGTTCCTCGGCATTCCGTACGTCGCGACGCAGGCGCTTCGCGGCGCCGTCGAATCATCGATCGCCCTCAACGTCGCCGAAGGCCTGTTGCGCCTCGTCCTGTTCCTCGGGTACCTCGGCGCGATCTCGCTGATGCCGGACATCCGCCGCGTGTTCGCTTACCACGGCGCCGAGCACATGACCATCCACGCGTTCGAGCACGGCGATCCCCTGACGCCGGAGCGCATCGAGCCATACCCGACGGCGCATCCGCGCTGCGGCACGGCGTTCCTGCTCTTCGTCGTGGTGGTCGCGATCGTCCTCTTCGCGTTCGTGCCGCGGACAAATCTCGTGGTGGACCTGATCGTTCGACTCGCCCTGGTCGTACCGGTCGCGTCGATCTCGTATGAGGTGCTGAAGTTCGGCGCGGCCCACGAAACGAATCCGCTCATGCGCCTCTTCGTCGTGCCGGGACTGCTTCTCCAGCGCATCACGACGCGCCGGCCTGACCGCGGGATGATCGAGGTCGCCGCCGCGTCGCTCGAGGAGGCGCTCGCCGGCGATCGCGAGAGCGAGGCTGCCGCGTGAGCGAGCCCCTCACGCCCGGTCTCCGGCGCCGTCTGGCGAAGGTCGAGGAGCGCTACGACGAGCTCGGCCGGCTCATGGCCGATCCGGCGACGACCGCGAGCCACGAGCGGATACGCGAAGTCGGCCGCGAGCTGGCCGCCCTGCAGCCCGTCGTGGACGCGGTACGCGCGCTGCGCGCCGCCGAGCGACAGGTCGAGGAAGCGCGCGCGCTCGTCGAGTCCGATGACGCCGATCTGCGGGACATCGCGCGGGAGGATCTGGCGAACGCGTCGCAGCGCATGGAGGAGCTGCTCCGGCAGCTGCGTGTGCTGCTCATCCCCCGCGATCCGCTCGACGAGAAGAACGTCATCGTCGAGATCCGTGCCGGTGAGGGCGGGGAGGAGGCTGCGCTGTTCGCCCTCGATCTCTTCCGCATGTATTCCCGCTACGCGGAGCGGCATCGCTGGAAGCTGGAGATCATGTCGCAGAGCGAGTCGGAGAAGGGCGGCTTCAAGGAGGTCATCTTCCGCATCGCCGGCAAGGGCGCGTACAGCAAGCTGAAGTTCGAGTCCGGCGTGCACCGCGTGCAGCGCATCCCTTCCACCGAGGCGCAGGGCCGCATCCACACCTCGACCGCGACGGTGGCGGTGTTGCCCGAGGCCGAGGAGGTCGACGTGCAGATCGACGAGAGCGATCTCAAGATCGACGTGTACCGCGCCGGCGGCAAGGGCGGGCAGGGCGTGAACACGACGGACTCGGCCGTGCGCATCACGCATCTACCGACGGGCATCGTCGTCACCTGCCAGGACGAGCGCTCGCAACTGAAGAACAAGGCGAAGGCGATGGCCGTGCTGCGCGCCCGCCTCCTCGCCCTCGCGGAAGAGCGGCGTGACAAGGAGCAGGGTGCCGCTCGGCGGGCGCAGATCGGCAAGGGCGAGCGGTCCGAGAAGATGCGGACCTACAACTTCCCGCAGGACCGGCTCACCGACAAGCGGCTCGGCTACAACCTCTCGAATCTCCCGCGGCGGATGGATGGCGAGATCGACGAGCTCATCGACGCGCTCGCCGCGCAGGACGAGGCCGACCGCCTCGCGAGCCTCGAGGAGGAGACGTAGACCTAGCGATCCGCGGTGGGACGCTCCTGACGCCGGACGGCGCGCGACACGCCGACGTCGGCATCGAGGGCGAGCGCATCAGCGCGATCGGCGATGTCCCTCATGCCGGGCGCGAGATCGATGCCACGGGAAAGCTCGTGCTCCCCGGCTGCGTCGACCTGCACACGCACCTCGCGAGCACGCCGACCTGGACGCCGCTCGACGACTTCGATCACGGCACGAGCGCGGCGCTCGCCGGAGGCGTGACCACCGTGGTCTCGATGGTCTACCAGGAGGGCACGCTGCGTGCGGGCGTCGAGCGCGGCCTGCGCGAGGCCGCGCGCTCGCGCGCGGACTTCGCGTTCCACGTCGTCGTGACCGATCCGAGCGACGCGGCGATCGCCGAGGTGCCGCAGCTCGGCCGTGACGGCCACGGGCTCAAGGTGTTCATGGTCGCGCCGCATTTCAACGAACGGATCGACGAGTACCTGCGCCTGTACCGCGCGGCTGCCGACGCCGGCGTGCTCGTCGCCGTGCATGCGGAGGACCACACGATCATCGCGCGGCGGACCGCGGAGCTGCATGCGGCCGGCCGCGACGCCGTTGAGCATTTCCCCGAGAGCCGCCCACCGGAGGCGGAGATCGTGGCGGTGCGCGCGGCGGTGGCGCACGCGGAGATCACCGGCGCGGCGCTGTATCTCGTGCACCTGTCGTCGCGCGGCGCGCTGGAGGGCCTCGCCGAAGGGAAGTCGCGTGGCGCGCGCGTCTTCGGCGAGACGCGGCCGCTCTATCTATATCTCACGCGCGAACGCTTCACGCGACCTGATGCCGCGCTCTGGGTCGGTCAACCGCCGCTCCGCGACAAGGCGGACGTCGACGCGGTGTGGGCGGCGCTCGCGGGTGGCGCGCTCGACACGGTGGGCACGGATCACATCCCGCACACGCGCGCGGCAAAGCTCGCACCGGGGCTACCGTTCGATCGCATACCGCCCGGCGTCGCGAACCTCGAGTCGATGCTGCCGATGCTCTACTCGGAGGGCGTGCGCCGCGGCCGCATCTCCCTCGAACGCATGGTCGAGGTGCTCGCGACCGCGCCCGCGCGCATCGCCGGTCTGGCCCCGCGCAAGGGCGCCGTCACCGTCGGCGCCGACGCGGATCTGGTGATCTTCGATCCCGCCCGGAGGCGAACGATCCACGCGAGCGAGATGCACTCGGCCTGCGACTACGACCCGTATGAAGGCTGCGACGTCACCGGTTGGCCCGCGATCACGCTGCTTCGCGGGGAGGTCGCTTTCGCGGACGGCGAGGTGCGTGCCCGGCCGGGAACCGGGCGATTCACGGCACGCAGCACAGCCAGCGCGTAGGGAACCAAAGCGCGCGGCGGATGTAGTGGGAGCGAGAAACGTCCCTCGCGGAGGTGCTTCCATGCCTCGGCTCCTCGTCCGCATGTTCGGTGTCGCCTGTCTCCTCGCCATCGCGCTCATCGGCTCGAACACAGCCGTCGCGGGCGGCGGCTGCCACGTGAGCAGCGACACCAGCGATGCCGCGGGCACCGCGGTGAGTCTCAAGAATTGCGGCTTCGCGCCGGTGACGCTGCGGGCGCCCGTCGGCGCGGCGATCACCTGGACCAACAACGACTACGTTCCGCACGGCATCCACGGTCTCGGCTGGGGTCTCACAGCAATGAATGACGTGGTCTTGCCCGGCGGCACCTATTCACACAAGTTCGAGGCGCCCGGCATCTATCCCTACATGTGCTACGTCCACCCCGGCATGTCCGGCGTCGTCATCGTCGGCGACGTCGCCACCGCGCCCGCGGGAGGCGCGCCGCCGGCCATGATCGCCGCGGCGACGGAGTCCGCGCCATCGCCGGCGCTGCCCGCCGCACTGGGCATCGGCGGATTCATCGCGGGTTTCGCGTTCGCCTCGCTGCGTCGATCGCGAACGCCGCGCGCCATCTTGGAAGCTCGCTCCGTCCAGCCGACCTAGACTCCCGCGCGTGACCCTGACGCTGACCGCGCCGGTGTCGGCCGAAGTGCTCGAAGCGCGCGGCCGCGAGAGATTGGCACGCGCCGCCGCGCTCCTGCGCCAGCTCGAGAGCGCTGGCGCGCCGTTCACGGTCGCGTCGGTCATCACGCCGATGAACGACATGCAGATCGAGATGAGCAATACCGCATCGGAGTGCGGGATCTACGTCGCGATGCATCTGGACAAGGACGTCCGCGACACCGCGGAGAAGCTGCAACGCGAGGCGAGCGAGCTCGGGCAGAGGCAGCTGCAGAGCCGCCCGCTCTACGACGCGCTCGGCGCGCTCGAGAACGAGGCGCTCGGTCCGCTCGAGCGCCGCTTGGTCCCGCTCGTCCGCACGGACATGCGCCGCGCCGGCGTCGAGCTCGCGCCCGCGGATCGCGAACGCGCCCGCGCGCTGCGCGCGACCTTGACGAAGCTCGCGCAGGATCACGCGCGCAACATCCGCGACGACACGCGGCACGTCGCGCTCGAAGGGCCCGCAGAGCTCGACGGCCTTCCGGCGGACTACGTCGCCGCCCATCAGCCCGGTGCCGACGGCGTCATCCGCATCAGCACGAATCCGCCCGACCATCAGCCGTTCATGACCTACGCGAACAGCGAACGCGCCCGCAAGGCGCTGCAGACGGCATATCTCGACCGCGCGCCCGGGAACGTCCAGGTGCTCGCGGAGCTGACGAAGACGCGACACGAGCTCGCGCGTCTCCTCGGCTATCCGAGCTGGGCGCATTACAACGTCGAGGAGCGGATGGTCGAGACGCCGGAGCGGCTCGCGTCGTTCTTCGACGAGCTCGACGACGCCTCGCGCGACGCGGCCGATGCCGACTTCGCGGTTTTGCTCGAGGAGAAGCGCATCGATCATCCCGGCGCGAGCACGGTCGGCGAGTGGGAATCAGCGTACTACGGGAACCGCGCGAGGACGAGGCGCTTTGATTACGACGCGCAGCAGGTCCGGCCGTATCTCGAATACCGGCGCGTCCGGCAAGCGATCCTCGATCTGAACGCCGAGCTCTTCAACATGACGTTCACGCCCGTCGTGCACGAGGAGCGGTGGCACCCGTCGGTCGAGAGCTTCGACGTCACGATCGACGGACGCGCGGCCGGTCGCGTGTCGCTCGACATGCACCCGCGCGAGGGGAAGAACAAATGGTTCTTCAATGCCCCGCTGCGTCCGGGCGTCGGCGGCAAGCAGAAGACCCACGGTGTGCTCAACTGCAACTTCCCCGATCCGGTGGGAGTCGCCGGGCCCGCGCTCATGGAGCACGCGCACGTCGTGACGTACTTCCACGAGTTCGGCCATCTCGTGCACGGACTCGCGCGGGGCGACGTGCCGTACATCCGGCTCGGGCGCACCGAGGGCGACTTCATGGAGGCGCCGTCCACCTTCCTCGAGGAATGGATCTTCGATCACGCGGTGCTGACGCGCTTCGCCAAGCACGTCGACACGGGTGCGGCGATCCCGGAGGAGCTCGTCGGGCGTCTGCGGAAGGCGCGCGCGTTCGGCCGCGGCATCGTCGTGCGCGCGATGCTCCTTCGCTCGCGCGTGTCGCTCGCCCTGCACGATGGCACGCGTCCCGGAGCGGACCCGCGAGCCGTCGACGCCGAGCTCGCCGCCAAGTACGGGGTCTTCGAGCCGATCGCGGGCACGTCGTGGCCGGCGAGCTGGGAGCACATGAACGGCGACGGCTACTCAGCGGCGTACTACACGTACCTCTGGTCGCGCACGATCGCCGAGGATCTGCACACCGCATTCGCCGGCGATCTCATGAACACGGCGGTCTCGCGGCGCTACCGCGACGCGATCCTCGCGCCGGGCGGCACGAAGCCCGCGGCCGAGCTCGTCCGTGACTTCCTCGGGCGTCCGTACGACCTTCGGGCGTTCAAGGAGTGGCTCACCGCTCGCCGCTAACTCCTACGGCCGGCTTACGAGTTGGGTAAGGTGTAACCGTGGACCGGCTGGGCTACGACGACGACACGGCGTTCTCGCTCGCCGACGATGCCGCCACGATCGCGCGCATCGTGCGGACGGTGCCGGCGGATTGCTTGCGATCGACGCGGTTCGGCGAGTGGACCGCCGTCGAGGTGATCGGCCATCTCGCCGACACCGCCGAGATCTTCGCCGAGCGCGTGCGTCGCTGCGTCGAAGAGCAGCGTCCCGCGATACCGGCGTTCGATCAGGACGCCCTCCACGTCCAGCGCGGGAACGCGACGCGCGATCCGATGGAGCTCTGGCAACGCCTCGCCGCCGCGCACGCGACGATCGTCCAGCTCCTGACGGTGCCGGAGCGCCGCGGGCGTCCCGGCATCCACAGCGAGCAGGGCGAGCTGGACGCCGGACACTTCGGCGCGTACCAGGCGCGGCACGCGCACGATCACGTGGCCGACATCGCGAAGGCGTTCCCACCGCAGGCATGACCTCCCTGCGCGAGCAGGCGCTCGCGCCACTCTCGCGCGCCGATGCCGAGCGACTTCTTCCAGAGCTCGCCGGCGGACGCCAGACGCTCGAGCGCCGCGTGCTGCGCGCGCGCTGTCTGAAGTACCTCGAGTCGTTCGACCTCGCGTGGGCCGAGCTCAACGCGGTCCTGCCGCTGGTGAAGGATCCCGCGCTGCACGCGCGCGTCGCCGTCGATCTCCTGCATCTCTCTTACTACCTCGTGCGGCGCGAGGAGTCGCACCGGTTGGAGGCGATGGCCGAACAGGCCGCCTCGACCGACCCCCTGCTGCTGGCGGAGCTTCGGCTCGGCTCGTCGATCGTTCGGACCGCGGCGAATGACGTGCGCGCAGCCCTCACGTTCGCGCGCCGAGCGGAGGACGCGCTCGCCGCCGCGCCGCGTGGCCGCTCGCGCGACCTGGTGACCACGCGCGTGCAGCGCCAGCTCGCGCATCTGCTGTCGCACTCGGGCGATTACGTCGGCGCGGCGGCTGCCGCCGATGCGACGGGAAAGAACGCGGCGCGCGTCGGCGACGCCGCCGAGGTCGCGTGGGCCACGTACACCGCCGGCTTCGTCGACTGGTTCGCCGGCCGACTCGACAGCGCGGTCGACGAGTTCACGCGGGCCGAGGCGGCGCTCCGTCAGTACGGATCCGCGGTCTGGCGATACACGCTCCTCTGCCTCGCGCGCGCACGGCTCGAGCGCGGCGAGCTGAGCGAGGGCGAGCGCCTTGCACGCCAGAGCGCGACCGGCGCGGCGGAGGATCACGGACACATCGCGTTGCTGCGCGGCGAGGCCGAGGTCGCCGATCTGATCCTCACGCGCTCGCCGAAGGGATTCCCTGAGGACGAGCACTTCCGCGACTTCGTTCGGGGGATCGTGCGCGGCCAGCGCGGCGATCCGCGACGCGCGATTCAGATGCTCGATACCGCCGCCCGCGAGTTCGAAGCGCGCGGGATGGATCACTGGTCGCTCGGTGCGGCGGTGCACGCGGCGTATTGGCGCGAGTCCGTCGTCCGCGGTGGTGGCACTTCGCGCGCGGCCCATCTGGTGCGCGACATCGGATCGCGTGGGGGAGAAGGGTTCGCGTACTACCTGCCGGAGGTCGCGGCATGGGTCGGACGCGCCGCGGAACGCGACGAGGGGACCCGGCCCCTCGCGCGCACGATCCGCGCGCGCGCGGAGGCAGCGCTGCGACGCGCGAAGACCGACGCCGCGGGAGGGGAAGCGCCTCGATCGCGCGTCGCTCGCGGCGCGTCTCGGCGTGTCGCCGAACACGCTGCGCGTTCATCTGACGCGTATCCGCGCGAAGCTCGACATCGCCGAAAAACGCGGCGACGAAGTCCTGTTGCAGGCGGCGCTGACGCAGAAGCCGGCCTAGACCGTTCGCGCTCGCGCTGACGGGGGAGCGTCGCTCACTCGTCGACGGGCCCGCTCAGATCTCCGTGCCGACGTTTGGCGCAGCGCGCGGGCTCGCGACTCGTTCGCGACGCTCCCCCTCGCGCGGCGCGAACGCTCTACTCCAGCGTCACGCGTTCGCGCCACTTCGGTATGTGTGTGTCGAATCCCAGCGCGCGGATCTTGGGTTCGAGCGCCGCCTGCGCTTCGGGATCGCCGTGCACGATGAAGACGCGCCGTGGCCTTGGCCGGCCGTTCGCGAACGCGCGCAACCAGTCGAGCAGCTCCGACTCGTCGGCGTGCGCGGAGAAGCCGCTGATCGATCGCACCTGGCAGCGCACGTCACGAGCCTCCCCGTCGATGACGACCTGTGTCGCGCCTTGTTGCAGATGCGCTCCCAGGGTGCCCTCGCCCTGATAGCCGACGAAGAGAAGCACGGCGCTCGGATCGTCGATGAGCTCGCGCAGATGATTCAGCACGCGGCCGCCGGTGAGCATCCCGTTCGACGCGACGATCATGTACGGCCGCGGCGCCTTCGCGATGGCCCTCGAGCGCTCGGGATTGTTCGTCACCTGCGCGCCGGGATAGTCGAGCGGGTCGTCCCGCCGGGCCAGTAGCGCGCGCATCTCCTCGTCGAAATACTCGGCGTGCTGCCGGTAGATCTCGGTGGCCTTCGAGGCCATCGGGGAATCGAGATACAGCGGAAGCCGCGGGATCCGCTTCTCCTCCAGCAGACGATCCAGCTGCCAAATGACTTCCTGGGTCCGGCCGATGGCGAAGGACGGAACGAGCAGCACGCCCTTCGCCTCGGCCACGAGGCGCACGGTCTCCGTCAGGATCCGCAGTGCCTCGGCCTGCGGCTCGTGCTCTCGCCCGCCGTACGTCGATTCGATCAGCACGTAGTCGGCATCGCTGAGGGTGGTTGGGTCGCGGATGATCGGCGTCCCGTATCGGCCGAGATCTCCGGAGAACACGACGAGCCGCTCCGGCGATCCGTCGGCGTCCGTGACACGGAGCCGGATGATCGCCGATCCGAGGATGTGCCCCGCGTCCAGGAACGTGGCGCGAATGCCCGGCGCGACGTCGACCTCCTCGACGTACGCGACCGATCGGAACAGGCCGATGGCCTGCTGCGCATCGCGTTCCGTGTACAGCACGTCGTCGATCTCGCGGACCACGGCCGGAAGCTGCCCCCGCAGGACCACTTCGGGATCGCGTTGCTCCGCGGCCTCTTCCTCGTCGCCGGTCCCGGCTTCGCGCACGGCGTCTTCGAGCGCGCGCGCGTTGGCGTCGTGCTCTGTCGCGGCACGCTCGGGATGCTTCCGCTCGAATCGCTGCGCGCGGCCCGCGAACTCTTCCTGGAGCTTCGCCGAGTCGAGCAACACGAGGCGCGCGAGGTCGCTCGTGCCCGCCGTGCCGAAGATCGGTCCGCGAAAGCCGCCTGCGACCACCAGCGGGACGAGCCCGCAGTGATCGAGATGCGCGTGCGTCAGCAGGATGGCGTCGAGCGCACGCGCGTCATAGGCGAGCGGCACGCGGTTGCGGATGGCCTCGTGCGGATTCCCCTGGAACATCCCGCAGTCGACGAGGACCTTGGCGCGCGACGTGGAGAGGAGGAACTGCGAGCCGGTCACCGTCGTGGCCGCGCCGAGGAACTGCAGGTCCATCCGCTCGCTATTGTGCGTGTCCATGTTCGGACCCGTTCTGCGAGGCGATCGCGTGACGCTTCGGCCCGCCGACGACGGCGATCCGCCGCGTTTCGTTCCGTGGTTCGCGGATATGGAGGTCACGAGATACCTCGGCCACCGGATGGCCGTCGCGCTCTATCAGGAGGAAGAGATCCTCAAGAAGTTCGGCGAGTCGTCCGACCAGATCTTCTGGATGATCGATGCGGACGGCGAAACGATCGGCGCGACCGGCATCCATCGCATCGATTGGATCAGCCGGCACGGGACGACGGGGATCGTGATCGGCGCGAAGCAGGCATGGGGGAAGGGCAACGCGACCGACGCGATGCGGCTGCGCACGCGTTACGCGTTCCGCGAGCTCGATCTGCACAAGCTCATGACCGAGGTGTTCGTCTCGAACGAAGCGAGCCGGCGCGCGCTCGAACGTAACGGCTACCGCAGCGTCGGCGTACGCCGCGAACACTTCTTCAGCGGCGGCCGCTGGCACGACATCTGGCTCGGTGAAGTACTGCGCGACGACTGGGAGCGATCGCAGACTCCCTGACACCGTCCTGCGACCAAGTCAGCCGGCGGCTCTCTGCTAGCCTTCAGACCGGGCGGGTGAAGGTGCGTTGAAGAAGAAGATCGCCATCGGGATCGTCCTCGTATTGCTCGTGGGCATCGGGGGCTATCTGTATTTCCCGCGCGGGTCCAGCGTGACTGCGGACATCGCGGCGACGCTCGCCATCCTCCAGACCGACATCTCCGCACAGCGCAGCGGCAGCGACTTCAGCCCCGCGCTCGACGGCGATCTCCTTGCGAACGGCGACGTCGTGAAGTCGAGCGCCAACGGCCGCGCCGTCCTCACGTTCTTCGACGGCTCCACGCTCTCCGTGGATCCCGGCTCGGTCGTGAAGGTACTGACGCTCAATCGCCTGGCGAACGGCGGGATCCAGCTCGTCGTCGAGCAGACGCTGGGACGCACCTGGGCCTCGGTCGCGAAGCTGAAGACGCCGGACTCGAAGTTCGAGCTAAAGACACCCACCTCGACGGCGTCCGTGCGCGGCACCGCGTTCGAAACGATCGTCCAGCAGCAGGCCGACGGTTCCGTCGCGGTGACGTTCAAGGCCGACGATGGCCAGCTGGTCGTGACCGCGACCGCGGGTGGCCAGACGACCGTCGATGCGAACCAGCAGGTGACGATCAACCAGAACCAGCCCGCGCCGGCCTCGTCGGCGCCGATCCCGCCCGCTCCGCGCCTGGTCATCAGCGCGACCGCGGGCGTCGGCTACGCGCTCACCGCGCCGACCGGCGCGACGTGCGGCTCGGCCGGCAACAAGCAGGAGATCCCGGGCTGCCTCGTGCAGGGCAACAACGTGACCATCCGCGAAGCGCCCGCGGGCCGCTACCTCGTGATGCTGACCGCGGCGTCCGCGCTGCCGAACGCGCAGCTCACGATCGAGGCATTCCGCGGCACCGCCAGCGAGTCGAAGCGCATCTTCACTCGAACGTTCGCGATCGGCGACCTCGTTCGCACCGCCTTCGCGTATACGGCTGGGACGCCGCTCGCGCTGGGAGAGTTCGAGCCGGCCGAGGTGGTGACCAGCCTCTGCGGCGCGCAGGCGACCGGCCGCGTCTTCTCGGCGGGCACGGTCCAGCAGCGCTACGACCTGATGCGCGCGTTCGCGACGACGACCAAGAACGCGCCCGTCGCCATCGTGTACACGGAAGCCGAGCTCACGCAGGCCGCGAACGCGAGTCTCGCGACGGTGAATCTCCCCGCGGCGGTGAGTGACCTCAAGGTGACCGTCGACGGCTCCGGCCTGCACCTGTCGGCGCGCGTACAAGCGGTGATCGACGTGACCGCGACAGGCGACATCATCGCCGGACCGGTGGACGGCAAGCTCGCGCTGCGCGTGCGCAACCTCTCGGCGGGCCCGCTGCCCCCGGCGGTTCTCGATCAGCTGCGCGGCGCCGTCGAGAAGTCGCTCGCGGAGTTCGCCACGTCGCTGCCCTTCACGGTGCGCCAGGTCGCGCTGCGTCCCGGCTGCCTGGGCGTCATGGGTGTGACACCGCAGTAGTCCTCGGGCCTTAGCATCGCCCGCGGTGCGCCAGTACCTCGACATCCTGCGCAAGGCGATGGACAGCGGCGTCGACCGGGACGACCGCACCGGCACCGGCACCAGAGCGATCTTCGGCGAGGTGATGCGCTTCCGCATGAGCGAAGGCTTCCCGGCGATCACGACGAAGCGTCTCGCGTTCCGCGCGGTGCTGGCGGAGCTGCTGTGGTTCATCGCGGGCAGCTCGGACGTGAACGAGCTGCACGCGCTCGGCGTCAAGATCTGGGACGGCAACGCGTACGCGCCGTACTGGGTCGAGCGCGCCCGCTTCGAGGGCGATGCCGGCCGCAACTACGGGCAGCAGTGGCGGGATTGGATCGCGCCGGACGGCAGGCGCGTCGACCAGCTGGCCGATGTCGTGCGCTCGATCCGCGAGCGCCCAGCGAGCCGCCGTCACCTCGTCACCGCATGGAACCCGGGCGAGCTCGATCAGACCTCGCTGCCCGCATGCCATGCCCTGTTCCAGTTCTTCGTCGCGGACGGCCGACTTTCCCTGATGATGTACCAGCGCTCCTGCGATCTCTTTCTTGGGGTGCCCTTCAACATCGCCGAGTACGCGGTGCTGCTCCATCTCATCGCGCAGATCACCGCGATGGAGCCGCACGAGTTCGTGCACGTCCTCGCCGACGCGCACGTCTATCGCGACCACTTCGAAGCCGCGCGCGAGCAGCTCGAGCGCGTGCCGTTCCCCACGCCGACGCTGTGGCTCGATCCGTCGCTGCGCGATCTGGACGCGGTGACCGCGCGCTACCACGAGATCCTGTCGCGTGCCGGCGCCGGCGAGCCGCCCGGCCCGTTGCTCGACGGGATCGCGCGCCTCGTCGGCTACCAGAGTCACTCGACGATCAAAGCGAAGATGGCGGTGTAGCGATCCTCTCGTTCGTCGTCGCCTACGACCGTCGGCGGGCGATCGGCAAGGACAACAAGCTGCCGTGGCGGCTGCCCGACGACACGAGGCGTATGCGCGAGCTGACGATGGGCAAGCCGCTCATCATGGGCCGGCGGACCTGGGAATCGATCGGACGCCCGCTGCCGGGCCGCACGAGCATCGTGCTCACACGCGATCCCGGTTTCCGCTGCGACGGCTGCCTGATCGCGCGCACGCCCGAGGAGGCGATCGCGCTGGCCGGCGACGCGCCCGAGATCATCGTGTTCGGAGGCGCGAAGGTCTTCGAGACGTTCCTGCCCAAGGCCGACAAGATCTACCTCACCGAGATCGACGCCGACATCGGCGGCGACACGCATTTCCCGGCGCTTGATCCGCGCGAGTGGGAGCCGATGAAGCGCGAGGAGCACTACGCGGACGATCGCCATCGCTACGATTTCAACTTCATCGAGCTGGTGCGAAAGCGCAAATGACCGCCGCGGGGTTCGTATGGGACCCGCGGGTCGCGACGCATGTGTATCGCGACGACCACCCCCTGAAGCCGATGAGGCTGGTGGGCGTGCACGACACGCTCGAGCGCCTTGGCGCGTTCGCGCGCTCCGATGCACGGCTGCTCACGCCGCGAGGCGCGAGGCGCGACGAGATCGAGCGGATCCACGACCCGGAGTACGTCGAGGTCGTGATGCGGGCGTCGCGCGAGCCCGATAACGACTACACCCGGTGGGGCCTGTCCGCGTGGGGCGACACCCCGCCCTTCGAAGGCATGCACGAGATTTCGCTGCTGACGACAGGCGCGACGCTGACCGCGATGGAGGAGGTCCTCGCGGGCCGACTGCGCGTCGCGTTCAACGGATCGGGCGGGCTCCATCACGCGATGCGCCGGCGCGCGTCCGGCTTCTGCATCTACAACGATCCGGCCATCGTGTGCGGACTGCTCGCGGACCGCGGACTGCGCGTCGCGTACGTCGACATCGACGCCCACCACGGCGACGGCGTGCAAGCCGCCTTCTACGAGACGGATCAGGTGCTCACGATCTCGCTGCACGAGTACGGGTTCGTGCCCGAGCTCGGGCACATGTTCTTTCCCGGCACCGGCGCGGCCGACGAACGAGGCCGCGGCCGCGGCGCCGGCTACAGCGTCAACGTCGCGCTGCCGATGTACACGGATGACGCCCCCTACCGCCGTGCCTATGACATGGTGGTGCCGCCGCTGCTGGAGCGGTACGGTCCCGACGTGCTGGTCACGCAGCAGGGGATCGATTCGCACTTCGACGATCCATTGACGCATCTGATGATCTCGACACGAACACGCGAGCACGTCGTGCGTCACTTCGCGTCGACGCCGTACCCGTGGATCGCGATGGGCGGCGGCGGCTACTCGCTCGATGCCGTGCGACGAACGTGGTCGATGGAGTTCCTAATCATGCTCGGCGCGCCGATCCCCGACGAGCTCCGCGACGCGGACCCACCGGCGTGGACTGGACCGGAACGCACGGCCATCGACGGCGCCGTCGACGAAGCGATCGCGGCGGCGCTGGGGGCCGCGTGGACCTGAGAGCGTCACCCATGCTGGCGCTCGCGCGTTCGCCCAGCGCCGGCGTGCCCGTCGTCCTTGCACGCGGCCGCGTCCTCACCGCGTTTCTGTTCGTCGTCGCCGCGACCTGCGTCTCGGCGCTCGTCGCCGTCCGGCTCTCCAGCGAGACGAACATCGACCAGCTGTTCCTGCCCGAGACGCGTCACCCCGTGATCACAGCCATGCTGATCACGCTCGGCACCGAGCGGACTGCGGTGCTCATTTATCTCGCGCAGCGCTCGTTCGACGCGGTCGTCGCCGCGACCGCCGTCACGCCCTTCTTCGTGTGGATCCTCGGCTCGACCGCGGTGCATGCCTCGGCGCGCCTGGCGCACGTGCGGCGACCCTTCGTTCCGATCCTGGTCCTGTTCGGATACGCCGCCGGCCTCACCCTCGTGCCCTCGAGCGGCGCGACTCTCGTCTTCGGCGTCGGGCGCGATACGGGAGCGCAGCTCGCCCAGGCCATCGGCGTCGTCTGCCTGGCGTGGCTCGCGGTCATCGCGTATCGGGGCGTCCGCGCGCACTACGGCGTCGAGCGCGATCCCGCGATCCGCATCCTCGTGGTCGCCCTCGTCCTCTTCTACTTGGTGCCGCTGGCGCTGATGCTCGTCGCGGCCATCTCGATCATCGTCGCCGCGCTCGTGCTCGGCTATTTCTAGTGCGCCGCCTTCGCGCCATCCTCGCGTTGCGCTGTCCGCGCTGCCGTGAGGGCACCGTCTGGCGCGGCGTCGTCACGATGAACGAGCGCTGCTCGCGCTGCGGGCTCGTCTTCGAGCGCGAGCCCGGCTATTTCACCGGAGCGATGGTCGTGAGCTACCTGCTCGCTGTCCCGGCGTTCGCCGTGATCTGGCTCCTGCTGTGGCTTGGCGCGGGGTGGGACATCCGCGTCGCGCTCGCCGTCGCGATCGTCGCCTTCCTGTTCCTGGTGCCCGCGATCTTCCGCTACTCGCGTGTGCTCTGGTTGTATTTCGATCACGCGGTCGATCCGGAGAGATAGCCCGGGTTCAGCGCCGTCCTATCTCTCGGTGGTAGTCAGCCTCGCTGAGCACGAGGCGCCAGCTGCTCGCGTGAGTAGGAGGAGCCGCGCGGAAGTCCGTGAAATCGAACGTCAAGATGGCGCTGTTCGTGGCCGCCGCGACGGCCATCACCGATGCGTCGACAAGACCGAGGCCAAGATCGGCATAGCGGCGATCGAAGTCGATCGCCCGTGCGAACAACGTGGGACCGAACGGCACGCGCTCGTGGACGCCGGCCGCGAGATCGGCAAGGAAGCGACGTGCCGCCTCGCCGCCGACGCGCTGGCGCACGAGCCGGTCCACCTCCGTCACGACCGGATCAGGGACCAACAATTCGCGGCCCGCGGCAGTGACGAGCGACGCGGCGAGCCGATGCGCCTCGTCGCGCGCGTTGATCGCCGCCAGAAAGGGTCCCGTGTCAGCGACGATCGTCATGGCTGCGCGCTGCTTCCCTCAGATACTTCTCCGCATTGATGCCGAGATCGCGCGGACCTTCGCCGCTCCCGATGTAGCTCGGCCGCTCGATCTTGCCGAGACGTTTCGTGCCTTCCTCGACGAGCCGCGCGACCGCGGCCGAATAAGATCCTTCCTCTTCCGCGATCCGTTGGATCTTTCGGTCGACCGCCGGAGGAATGCTGATCGTCCTTCGCACCATCGCCCATCACCTTTGCTGTCGCCTTCTGGTATGAAGATTGTTATCATACGCGTCCGGCGGTCGTGCCGCCATCGCGGACTCGGGCTAAGGTTTGCCCGTGCCGGCGTGGTCACCGAGCGACCGTTACCTGAATCGCAGCCGGCTGCGCGCGTTCGCGGAGGCCCACGGCCATCGCGACTACGCCTCGCTCCTACGGTGGTCGGTGACCGACCTCGACGGCTTCTGGCGCGCGGTCGACCGCGATCTCGATCTCGTGTGGTCGAAGCCGTACGAGCGCGTGCACGACGACTCGCGCGGCATCCCGTGGACGACATGGTGGACCCGCGGGCGCATGAACTACGTGGCGACCGCGCTCCGCTCGCGCCGCGGGCCCGATCGCGTCGCGGTCATCGCGGAGGGCGAGGAGGGCACCGTCCGCCGCATCTCCTACGGCCAGCTCGCGCAGGACGTCGCGAAGCTCGCCGCCGGCCTGCGCGCGCTCGGGATCGCCAAGGGTGATCGTGTCGCGATCTTTCTGCCCATGACGTACGAGTGCGTCGTCGCGGTGCTTGCCGTCGGCGCGCTCGGCGCGATCTACATCCCGATCTTCTCCGGCTACGCGGCGGAAGCCATCGCGGGACGCCTGCGCGACTGCGAAGCGTCGGTCCTCATCTGCGCCGATGGCTTCTACCGTCGCGGCGCGGTCGTACCGATGAAGGAGACGGCCGACGCCGCCGCGGACGCGGCGCCGAGCGTTCGCCGCGTCATCGTCGCCGACCGTCTCGGCCGCGCCTTCGCCCGCCGCGACCGCGACGTCACCTGGGCCGAGGTGCTCGCGCAAGCGGGCGCGCCGGTCGCGCCCGAGGAGACCGCCGCCGAGGATCCCTTCATGGTCATCTACACCTCCGGGACGACGGGCAAGCCGAAAGGCGCGGTGCACGTGCACGGTGGCTTCCCGGTGAAGGCCGCGCAGGACCTCGCGCACTGCTTCGATCTGCAGGACGGCGACACCATCCTCTGGTCGACGGACATCGGCTGGATGATGGGACCCTGGCTCATCGCCGGCGGGCTCATGCTCGGCGCGACGATCGTGCTGTACGACGGCACGCCGGACTTCCCGGATGCGTCGCGGATGTGGTCGATCGTCGAGCGCCATAAGGTGACGCACCTGGGCATCTCGCCGACCGCGATCCGCGGGCTCATGCGCGCCGGCGAGGAACCGGTTCGTAAGCACGATCGCACCTCGCTCTTCGTGCTCGGCTCCACCGGCGAGCCGTGGAATCCTGATCCCTGGTGGTGGTTCTTCCGCAACGTCGGCGATGCGCGCTGCCCGATCATCAACTACTCGGGCGGCACCGAGGTCTCCGGCGGCATCGTCGGCTGCACCACCTGGACACCGATCCAGCCCGGGTCGTTCATCGGTCCGTGCCCGGGCATGGACGCCGACGTCGTCGACGAGAAGGGTCGTTCGGTGCGCGGCACCGTCGGTGAGCTGGTCATCCGCAAGGCCTGGCCGGGTATGACGCGTGGCTTCTGGCGCGATGCGCGCGAGGGCGAAAGCAGCCGCTACCTGCAGGCGTACTGGTCACGCCTGCCGAACACCTGGGTGCACGGCGACTGGGCGCGCATCGACGACGAGGGCTACTGGTACATCGAAGGGCGCAGCGACGACACGCTCAAGGTCGCAGGCAAGCGCGTCGGCCCGGCGGAGGTCGAGTCGGCGGCCGTCGCGCATCCCGCGGTGTCAGAAGCGGCCGCAGTGGGCGTGCCCCACGAGATCAAGGGTGAGGCGATCGTCGTGTTCGCGGTGCTAAAGCCGGGCAACGATCCGAACCCGACGCTCGCGCGTGCCGTGCAGGACAAGGTCGCGGAGCAGCTCGGCAAGCCGCTGCGACCGGAGGCGGTGCGCTTCGTGTCGCAGCTGCCGAAAACCCGCAACGCGAAGATCCTCCGCCGCGTCATCCGCGGCGCGTATCTCGGAAAGCAGGACCTGGGCGATCTCTCGTCGCTCGAGAACCCCGCGGCCGTGGAAGAGATCCGTGCCGCTGGAGCGCTGGTCCCATGACCATCCTCGAGACGCACGAGCTCACGAAGGAATTCGCCGGGTTCCGCGCCGTCGACCGCGTGACGCTGACGCTCGAGGAAGGCGTGGCGCACGCGCTCGTCGGCCCAAACGGCGCGGGCAAGACGACGCTCTTCCACATGCTCACGGGCTTCGTGACGCCGTCATCGGGCACCATCATTGCCCTCGGGCAGGACATCACCGGTCTGTCACCCGATCGCATCAGCCGGCTCGGTGTCGCCCGTTCGTTCCAGATCACGAGCCTCTTCGAGCATCGGACGGCGCTCGAGCACGTCGTCCTCGCGCTGCACGCCCGTGATCCGGTCAGCTTCCGATTCTGGCTCTCCGAAGGAACGGTGGCGCGCTATCGCCCGAGGGCGATGGAGGTCCTGGCCGAGGTGGGCCTTGCGGATCGCGCGCGGCGCCCCGCGGGCGTACTTCCCTATGGACAGAAGCGCGCCTTGGAGCTCGCGCTGGCGCTCGCGCTCTCGCCCAAGATCCTGCTTCTCGACGAGCCCACCTCGGGCATGAGCCTCGAGGACGTCCATCGAACGATCGCCCTGATCAAACGCGTGCGCGCCGGACGCACCGTCTTGCTCGTCGAGCACAACATGGGTGTGGTCGCCGAGCTGTCGGAACGAGTCATCGTGATGCAGCAGGGACGCGTCATCGCCGACGGCGCGTATGAGCAGGTGCGTCACGACCCGGCCGTCGTCACGGCGTATCTGGGCCAGACCGATGCTTGAGGTGCGCGGACTCTCCGCATGGTACGGGCAGGCGCAGGCAGTTCGCGATATCCGCTTTCAGGTGCGTCAGGGAGAGCTCATCACGCTCGTCGGACGCAACGGAGCCGGCAAGAGCACGACGCTGCGCTGTCTAATGGGGCTCCACCGCCAGATGACCGGCAGCATCACTCTCGATGGTCGCGAGCTGACCGCGTTGCCGGCCCAGGATCGCGCGCGTGCCGGACTCGGATACGTCCCGGATGACCGCGGGATCTACGCGCGGCTCACGGTGGAGGAGAACCTGCTTCTGCCGCCGCAGGTCGGGCCGACGCGGTGGCCCCTCGATCGCGTGTATCGCGCATTCCCCGTCCTGCGCGACCGCCGCCGCCAGTCCGGCACGAAGCTGTCGGGAGGCGAGCAGCAGGCTCTGTCGATCGCGAGAGTGCTGAGGATGGGCGCGACCGTGCTCCTGCTGGACGAGCCGACCGAGGGCCTCGCGCCGGTCCTCGTGCAGCAGCTTCGCGAAATGCTTTTGGATGCGAAACGCGAGGGCCTCACGATGCTCCTGGTCGAGCAGAACCTGCGCTTTGCGACGGCGGTCGCCGACCGCCACTATCTGCTGGCCGAAGGGCGGATCGTCGAATCGCTCGACAGCGCCGAGATCGTCGCGCGCGAACACGAGCTGCTGCGGCATCTAGGCGTGTGACTCTGCATCGCGAACAGAAGAAGGGGGACCCTGGCATGAAACGTCGACTGCTGGCTCTCACGGTGGTACTCACACTCGTCGGTGCGGCCTGCGGTGCGAGCACGCCCGGCGGCGGTGGTGCCGCGCCGGCCCAGGTGAAGCTCACCGACAACAAGCTCGTCCTGGCCGTCCTCAACGATCAGTCGCTCGTCTACGCGGACCTTTCGGGTAAGAACGCCGTCGAAGCGGTGAAGATGGCGGTCGAGGACTTCAAGGCGAAGTACGGGGAGAACGCGCTGGGCGGACCGGTGGAGGTCATCACCGCCGATCACCAGAACAAGCCTGACCTCGCCAGCTCGAAGGCGCAGGAGTTCTACGAGCGCAGCAACGCGGACATCATCTTCGACGTGCCGACCTCATCGGCGGCGCTCGCCGTCGCGAAGGTCGCGAGCGATCAGAAGAAGATGTACATCAACATCACGGCGGCGACGACCGACCTCACCGGACCGAGCTGCAACAAATACACGTTCCACTACGCCTACGACACCTACATGCTCGCCGCGGGGACCGGGAAGTGGGTGACGGAAAACGTCGGGAAGCAGTGGTACATCATCTATCCGAACTACGCGTTCGGCCAGGACATGGAGAAGTCGTTCCGAGCCTCGGTCGAGAAGTTCGGCGGCAAGGTCATCCAGTCCGACGGCTCGCCGTTCCCGAACCAGACCGGCGACTTCTCGCAGCTCCTGCTCAAAGCCGGTCAGTTGAAGCCGCAGGTCCTCGGCGCGATGCAGGCCGGCGGCGACCTCGTGAACGTGGTGAAGCAGTACAACGAGTTCAAGCTCAAGGACCAGAACATCAAGCTCGCGATCGGACTGCTCTTCGACACGGACATCACCGCCTTGGGCGCCGACGCGTTCGCCGGCGTGGTGTACACGACACCGTGGGTCTGGAGCATGGACGACCAGTCACGCCAGTTCGCGGACAAGTTCCTCAAGCGCACCGGCATCCGTCCGACCTTCGCGCACGCCGGGAACTACTCCGCCGCGTGGCAATACATGGAGGCCGTCCGGCGCGCCGGCGGCGATGACGCCGACGCGGTCGTGAAGCAGCTCGAGGGCTACAAGTTCAGCGACTTCTTCATCCGCAATGGGAACATCCGCGCCGACGACCACTGGGTCATGCACGATGCGCTCCTCGCGCAGGTGAAGCCGGCGTCCGAGGCCAAGGAGAAGTTCGACTACTCCAAGGTGCTCGGCACGATCCCGGCCGAGACGGCCTCGCGGCCGCTCGCCGAGACCGGCTGCAAGATGCCGAAGTAGGTCAATGATGCGCGGCGCGCCCGCACCGGGCGCGCCGCGCGATCCGCATGGACCTCGGTTACGTCTCAGTCCAACTCTTCAACGGTCTGGTGAACGGCGCGTTCTACGCGCTGCTCAGCCTGGGTCTCGCGATCATCTTCGGAGTCATGCGCGTCGTGAACTTCGCCCACGGCGCGTTCTACATGCTGGGCGCGTTCGGCGCGTATCTGCTCCTGCAGCAGATCGCGCTGCCGTTCTGGATCGCGCTGGTCGTCGCGCCGCTCGGCGTGGCCGTGATCGGCGCGGTGCTCGAACGGCTCTTCCTGCGCCGGCTGTATCCGCTCGATCCGCTGTACAACTTCCTGCTCACGTTCGGACTCACGATCTTCATCCAGGACGCGATGCGTCTGCGGTTCGGCATCCAGGGCCAGCCCTATCCCATGCCGGCGGAGCTTGCCGCATCCGTCTCGTTCGGCGCGATCGGCTATCCCGTGTACCGGCTGTTCGTCATCGCATTCTCGATAGCGATCTGTTTCGGCGTGTGGTACGCGATCGAGCGCACGCGCCTCGGCATGGTCGTGCGGGCCGCGACGGAACGCGGTGAGCTCACCCGCGCTCTCGGGATCGACGTCGACCGCTGGATGACCGGCGTGTTCGGCGCCGGCATAGCCCTGGCGGCGCTCGCGGGCGTGCTCGCGGCGCCGATGCGCAACGTGTCGCCGCTCATGGGATCGGAGCTGATTATCCTCACCTTCGCCGTCGTCGTTATCGGTGGAATGGGCTCCATCGTCGGCGCGGTCACGGCCGGATTCCTCGTGGGCCTGCTCGCGAGCCTGGGCGCGATCTTCAATCCCGCGCTCGAGAACGTCGTCGTGTTCGCGCTGATGGCGGTGGTCCTCCTCGTCCGGCCCGCGGGCCTCTTCGGATCACCGGAGGCGGAATGAGGCGCTGGCTGCCGCTCGCGCTCGTGATCGCTGGCATCCTCGTCGCGGTCGCCTTGCCCCGTGTCCTTTACTCCGTGCTGGCGCTGCGGATCATGCTCTGGGCGCTCTTCGCCGTCTCGGTCGATCTGCTCCTGGGTTTTGGCGGCATGCTGTCGTTCGGGCACGCGGCGTTCTGGGGCGGCGCGGGCTACACCGCGGCTCTCTTGGCGAAGACTTTTCAGCTGCCCTTCCCGATCGCCGCTCTGGCGGGGACGCTCGCGGCGATGGCGCTCGCGACGCCGATCGGCTATCTCGCCATTCGCCGTCGTGGCATCTACTTCGCGATGGTCACGCTGGCGTTCGCGCAGATGCTCTTCTACGTCGTCAATGAGTGGCGCGACGTGACGGGCGGCGAGAATGGGGTGCAGGCGGTGCCCAAGCTGCTGCCCGGATTCAGCGTCAGCCGCACGCTCGACTTCTACTACGCCGCGCTGCCGCTGATCCTGCTCGGGTTCTTCTTCGCCTATCGGATCGTGCATTCGCCCTTCGGCCACGTTCTCGTGTCGATACGCGACAACGAAGCACGCGCTCAGGCCCTTGGATACCCGACGCAGCGGTACAAGCTTCTCGCGTTCGTGCTGTCCGCGGGACTCGCCGGTCTCGCGGGATCGCTGTTCGCCATCGGCAACAGCTTCGCGTCGCTCGAACTCCTCCACTGGACGACATCGGGAACGGTCGTGCTCATGGTGGTGCTCGGCGGGATGGGGACGCTTTGGGGCGGCGCCATCGGCGCCGCCATCGTGCTGCTCATGGAGGACTGGCTTTCGGGCTTCACCGAGGCGTCGGGCGTGATCACCGGTGCGGTGCTGGTCGTCATCGTCCTCGGCTTCCGTCGCGGTCTGTGGCCGACCCTGCGCGACCTCGTGACAGCGAGTCGGCATCCAGAGGCCCCGCCGAGCGTCGATGCCAGCGCGCCCTGACATCGACGTTCTCATCGTCGGCGCCGGACACGCGGGTCTGTTCGTGGCGCATCAGCTCCAGCGGGCTGGTCGCGACGTCGTGCTGATCGATCGGCACGCGCGCGTCGGCGATGCCTGGCGCGCGCGCTGGGATTCGCTACGCCTCTTCACCCCGCGTTTCGCCGACGAGCTTCCGGCCATGCCGTTCCCCGCGGCTGCGGATCCGTTCCCGAACAAGGACGAGGTCGCCGACTACCAGGAGGCCTACGCGCGCGAACGCGGCTTCGTCGTGCGTCTTGGCGAGGATGCGCGTTCCCTTCGCCGCTCGGCCGAGGGATTCGACGTCGAGACAACCCGCGATCGCATCCGCGCGACGTCCGTGGTGGTCGCGGCAGGGAACTACACGACGCCCCGCATCCCACCGTTCGCCGAGAACCTCGATCCGTCGGTGCTCCAGTTACACAGCAGCGAGTACCGGCGGCCGTCGCAGCTTCCGGAGGGTCCGGTCGTCGTCGTGGGCGCGGCGAACTCAGGTGGCGAAATCGCGGCCGATGTCGCCCCGCACCGGCCCACCACGATCGCCATCGGGACACGACGCCCACTCCCGCCGAAGCGCTGGCGCGACCCGCGCTGGTGGCGGCTCGCGGTCCTCCGCGATCGCGTCCTGGACGACCGGATCCTCCCGCTCCCGTGGCCGATCAGGCCCGGTGGGTTTCTCGAGGCGGACCTCGACCGCGCTGCGCGGGAGCATGGTCTGCGCCTCGTGCCGCGCGCGATCGGCGCGTCCGGTGACGCGATCCGTTTCGCCGACTGCTCGAAGGCCCGTGCGCGGACGGTGATCTGGTGCACCGGATTCCGCGCCGATCATTCGTGGATCGCCGCGCAGAAGCAGGACGACCTCATCTCGATCGGCGCTCACGGGCGCACGCCCGTGCCTGGACTGCACTTCGTCCGCGGGCGCTTTCTCTTCATGCTGTCGCGCCACGCGAAGGACGTCGCGAAAGATGTCCGTCGATCCCCGACCTAGCAGTCGGGGAACGACTCCTACATCGCCCGGTTCGCGGTCAGCGCCCGAACCAGCGCGACGATGAGCGCGCCGATCAGGAACAGGAAGACGATCGCGAGCAGTGCGGCGATGTCGAGCACCGGCGGGCCCTGCGGCTCGGGGAAAATGCCCTGGAACGGCCGCACCAGCGTGTCGGTCACGCGGTAAAGACCCGCGATGAGCGGCTGGTTCGCGTTCGCACCGGTGAGCTTGAAGATGAAGCGGAGCAGCAGCAGGACCTCGAGCACGGTGAAGAGCAAGGCCACGACGTTGGTCACCGTGAGGACCGGCGCCGCCGCCGCCGCGCCCGCGGATGCATTCACGTTCGTGGCAGTCGGGGTCGCGACCGTCCGGTCGTGCACGTGCTCGATGCGCTCGACACGTTCGGTGGGTCGGTCGTCGTGCATGAGTGTCATGCGCAGACGAGGCAGCAGGGATCGTGCCAAGCGGCTAACCTGCCGAGCGTGGACGCATTCCCCTTTGCGTATCGGCAGCGCGTGCGCTTCGGCGAAACGGATCTGCAGAAAGTCGTCTATTACGCCAACTATCTCGTCTACGCGGAGGTCGGTCGCGTCGCGTACCTGCGGGCGCTCGGCATCGACTACAAGCGCGACCTTCTCGCGAAGGGCCTCGACTTCACGCTGGGCGAGGCGAACGTGCGGTACCGCGCGCCGCTGCGGTTCGACGACGAGTTCGACATACGGGTCCGCGTGGGGGAGATCCGGCACTCGTCCTGGGCGTTCGAGTACGCCATCGATCGCGCCGACGGCGTCCGCTGCGCGGACGTGACGACGGTGCAGGTGATGGTGGATCGCGCGACCGGCCGCGCGACACGCATGCCAATTGCGCTCAAGGAGGTGCTGGAAGATGCAGCCCGAGCTGCCTGAGGACATTCGGCTCCTGCAGCGGACGATCCGCGCGTTCGTGGACGACGTGCTCGCACCTCGCTCGAAGGAGATAGAGGAGAAGGACGAGATCCCGCGCGAGCTCATCGCCAGGATGGGCGACGTCGGATTGTTCGGCATCGGCCACGATGAGCGCTGGGGCGGACAGGGCTTTGGCAAGCTCGGCTACTGCGTCGCGGTCGAGCAGCTCGCTCGCGTCAACGCGTGCCTGTGGAACGTCGTCGGCGGATCGGCCGGCCTCTGCGGGACGGCGATCTCGGTCGGCGGACCAGACGAGGTCCGCGAGCGCTACCTGCCGCAGCTCTTCGCGGGCGAGAAGATCGGCGCCTACGCCCTCTCCGAGCCCGGTGCGGGCAGCGATGCCGGCAGCCTCAAGACCGCGGCGACGCGCCATGGCGACGAGTACGTCATTGAGGGTTTCAAGACGTTCATCACCAACGCTCCGATCGCGGACGTCTTCGTGATCTTCGCCAACGCCGCGCCGGAGAAGGGTTCGAAGGGGATCACGGCATTCGTCGTGGAGCGCGGCGCGGAAGGTCTCGAGATCGGGAAGAACGACGAGAAGATGGGACTCCATGGATCGACGACCGCTCAGCTGTATTTCAGCGGACTCCACGTGCCCGCGTCGCAGCGCGTCGGCGTCGAGGGCGAGGGATTCAAGGTCGCCCTCGGGACTCTCGACTTCGGACGGCTCGGCCTCGCCGCGCACTCCGTCGGCGCGGCGCAGCGTCTGCTCGAGGCCTCGGTGGAGCACGCCAAGGAACGAGTCCAGTTCGGCAAGCCCATCGCCGCGAATCAGGCGATCCAGTGGATGCTCGCCGACGCCGCGACGGAGATACACGCCGCGCGCCTCATGGTGTACGACGCGGCGTCGCGGGCCGACCGCGGCGAGCGCATCACCGATCGCGCCGCCATGGCCAAGCTCTTCGCGACCGAAATGCTCGGTCGCGTCGCCGACGCGGCGGTGCAGATCCACGGCGGCATGGGTTACATGCGCGAGCTCTGGATCGAGCGCGCCTACCGCGACGCTCGTATCACACGTATCTACGAAGGCACCAGCGAGATCCAGCGGATGGTCATCGCCGGTGCCCTGTTAGCGGACACCTAGGCAGCAGCGCCGGTCGCTCAGTGTGGATAACCGACCGATTTGGGTGGATAACCACCCCTGCCACTCGGAAATGAGCCCCACATTGTGGACAAACCCCCTGTACTGATTGCGCTCGCCGCGGTCGGTCTGCTCGCCGGCGCGTGGCTCATCTTCATGCTGTTCGTGTACCTACGCGCCCGGCGCCGGCTGGCCCTCGCGCGGGCCGCGCTCGATGCCGGCGACACCGATCGGGCGCGGTCACTCGTCGCGCCGCTCCTCGCGCGCTTTCCGACCATCTCGTTCGTCGACAACGCGGCCGCGGAGATCCTCTACGAGACTGGAGACCCACTCTCCGCCGCATCGCTCTGGGAGCGCGCGATGAAGCGTCTCGGTCCGCGTGAGGTCGCGCCGCGACTCGTGGCCGCGTACGCCGCGCTGAATCGGGCGGGTGACGCGCGCCGGGTCGCGGCACTCGCGCCGGATGACGGGATGGTTCGCCTGGCGCTCGTCTGGAGCGAACTCGTCGCCGTCGGCGGCGATCGCGTGCGCGCCCTCGAGCTCGTCGATGCTCTCGCCCGGGACGCGTCGCTGCGTGTGTCGGCCTCCAGCGACGCGATGGTCAGCGCGCTCGAGGCGATCGCCGCCGCGCGCCGCGGCGACGCCGTGTCGATGCGCGCGGCGCTTGCGCGGGCCGAGCGGCGAAAGGACGAGCTCGCCGCGCACGACCGTGCGTTCATCGGCTATCTCGGCGGGATCGCGCTGCGCGAAGCCGAGTCGATCGACGACGCGCGCGCGACCTTCACCATGGCCATGGACGCCGCGCCGGATTCCATCGGTGCCGCGCTGGCGCGCCGCGAGCGCAGCCACCTCCCGCAGGCATAGGTCGAGACGGTGTACACGCCGGAACAGCGCGACGCGCTGCGGACAGAGCTCCTCGCGGCGTCGCACGCGGACCCGCGCATCACCGGCGGCGCGATCACCGGCTCGGCGTCTGTCGGGCTCGAGGACCGGTGGTCCGACATCGATCTTGCCTGCCTGCGCCTCGGTCTTCCCGCGGCGCAGGGCCGCGGGATGGATGGGCTCCCGAACGACGTCACTGCCGCCGCTCGAAGATGCGCTCGTCCGGCATCTGGATACCAATGAGCTCGCGCGGGCGTTCCGGGTCGCGCTTGCCGGTCTGCTTCGTGAGGTGCAGCGCGTGGATGAGGATCTTGCCGAGCGCCTCCGAGACGTGCTGATGGAGCTCGGCGGCTAGCGCGGCGCCCGTCAAGCGGTGCGCAGCTCCTTCAGCATCGCGAGAAAGTCCGCGACCGCGCCGACGGGCTCGCCCGCGTCGCGACGGCGTAGCGCGACGATCGGCCGGCGGATCGACGGCGCACCGAGGAGCCGCACCGGTCGAAGCGAGCGCGAGCGCAGCTCCGACGACAGCGCCATGCGCGGCAAGAGCGCGACGCCAAGCCCCTGCTGGACCATCTTCTTCGCGGCTTCCACGTTGTCGAGCTCCATCACCGATGCCGGCACCACACCCGCCTGCCGGAACAGCGCGCTCGTCAGCTCGTGATAGCTCGACGTGCGATCGAAGAGGATGAGCCGCTCCGCCGCCAGCTCGTCGATCCGCACCTTGCCGCGCGACGCGAACGGGTGCCGCGCGCTCACGACCAGCAGCATCTCGTCGTCGAGCACCGGGACGAGGTCGATCTCGTGATGGCGGATCGGTCGCCCGATGCCGATGTGGGCTTCGCGGCGCAGCACCATCTCAAGCACCTCCTCGGTGTGCCCGGTGCGCACTCCGAGCTGCACGCTCGGATGGCTTGCGCGAAACGCTTTGAGGACGGATGGAAGGACGTAGGTACTCACCGCGGGAGCGGCCGCGATGAGGATCTCGCCGGTCGCGCCGGCGCGGAGATCCGCGATCCGCTTGCGCCCCTCGGCCACGACCGCGAGCGCGCGCTCCGCGTAGGGGAGATACGCGCGCCCGGCGTCCGTGAGCTTCATGCCGCGGGGTGTGCGCGCGAAGAGCGCGACTCCCAGGTCGGTCTCCAGGGATTTGAGCCGAGCGGTCACTGCGGGCTGGGTGAGGAAGAGCGCGTCCGCCGCGCGGCTCACGTTCCCGTGGCGCGCGATCTCGATGAAGCTTTCAAGATGCCCCACGAGCATCGGGGCTTCGGGCATATCAGCGAGATTTATAGCACACATCAGCGCAATTCATTGGACTGATGGCCGCTCTGGCACGGAGAGTGCCCTGATCACGGGCATGGCTACACGAAAGATGTCCCCAACGGAGGTCGACATGACCGAGCTCGAGGAGCGCATCGAACAGGAGCGCGAGCGCACGGCCGTAATGCAGCGGCAGCTCGAATGCGAGTGCCCCGACAGCTGCACGATCGATCATGACAACTGAGACCGCGCCAGCCAAGCTGGCGCCCACCCCACTGCTCCCGGACGGCTTCACGGTGCCGGCGTCGCGCTGGGAGGATCCGGCGACCCGGCTGCGCCGGCTGCTGGAGACCGAACCATTCGTGTTCGGGCCCGGCGTGTACGACCCGCACGGCGCGGAGCTCGCCATGTACTACGGCTTCAAGTCCATCTACTTCAGCGGATACTCGTTCGCGATCGGCCATCTCGGCACGACGGACATGGACCTGTACAGCGGCCCCGAGATCGCCGATGGCGCTCGGCGCACGGTCTCGGCCCTGCGGAAGTTCCAGCTGACGATGGCGCTCGGAGAGCCCGAAAAGGGCGTAGCTCCGAAACATCTCGAGATACCGCCGGTCGTGGTCGACATGGACGGCGGCTACGGCAACCTCTTCAACGTCCAGCGCACCGCCGAGCTCTACGTCAACGCGGGCGCCGCCGCGGCGCACATCGAAGATCAGGTCCTGCCCAAGCGCTGCGGCCATATCGCCGGCAAGGCACTCATCAGCGCGGACGAGATGATCGGCAAGCTGCGCATGGCGCGCGCCGTGGCCGAGGATCTCGGGCGTAAGGACTTCGTCGTCATCGCGCGCACCGATGCCGTCTCGGCCGTCGACGCACCCGAGTCGAAGCGTGGGCTCGACCTCGCGATCGACCGCGCGCTGCGCTACCTCGACAGCGGTGCGCCGGATCTGGTTTGGTGCGAGTTCCCGACGAGCGATCGCGGGCCGACGGAGCGCTTCGCGGACCAGGTGGGCCGCCGCTTCCCGAAGGCACGCTTTGCCTACAACTGGTCGTCATCGTTCAAATGGTTCAACGACCCCGACCCGATCAGCTTCGCCGAGCTGGGGGAGCTGGGATACAAGTTCCTCTTCATCACGCTGGCCGAGCAGCACTCGATGGGGTACGGCTTCGCGAAGCTGCTCCAGGATCTGCGCGAGCGCGAGCAGGACGCCTACGTGGACCTGCAGCGCAAGGAGTGGCAGGTAGGCGACGACATCCCGACCCGCAGCCATCACCTCTTCACGGGGGTCCCGTATCACCAGGTGCTGGGCCAGACGATGGGCGCGTCGCGGCTCGGTTCGAACTTCGACGAGAAGCTGGGGGAGAAGGCCGTATGAGCGAGATCGACTCGGCGGAAGAGCGACAAGTCGAGCAGATCGAAGAGGCTGTGTCGGATGCCTCGTGGCTCGCAGAGCAGGTGAGACTTCTCGATCTCGAGGAGGGGTTTGCCGCCTAGGGCGCGCTCCGTCAAGCCCATGCCGTTCATCGGAGCGGGTGCCGGCGTTGCTCCGCGTCAGGGGTTTTCGCTTCCGTTTTCGCGCGAGTGACGGCGGCGAACCGCCTCATGTGCACGTCGATGGCAACGGCGGCAGCGCGAAGCTGTGGCTCGTACCGAAGGTTCGGATCGAGAGGTCGCGCAAGTACAGTAGAGAGCAGATTGGTGAAATCAGTCGCATCGCGGGAGAGAACCGTCAAGCGTGGCTCGAAAGCTGGTCGCGCTTCTTCGGGCGGTAAACGCTTGGCGCTTGCCGTGGCCGTGCGCTGCGAGGACAGACGTTTCTACGTCACTTTCGACGACGGTCGCGTTCTCAGCGCACCACTTACAAGGCGCCTCCGCGAGGCCACACCGGCGCAGCGCCGGAATTGCGTAGTGACCGACTTCGGCACTGGCCTGCGCTGGGAGGACGCCGATGAAGACATCGGCGTGAACTACGTGCTCGGTGTGACGGAGGACGAACTCGAGGAGTTCGCGGGCTTCACCAAGGGGATGCCTGCGCGTTAGAGCTACATCCCCGAGTCGGGCGGCTCCTCGTATTCGGACTCTTCCCAGCCCTCGGCCGATTCGAGCTCCTCCGCGTAGCGCTCAGGCTCGAGCCCGAGGCTCTCGATCACAGCGACGAGACCGTTGCGCTGCTCCGGCGGCGTGGTGCGGATCCAGCCGCGGATAACGTCGTCCACCTCGACGCTCGATGCGCCGCGCTCGGACGCGACGGCCTCCGCCTCCTCGCGCGCCGCCCCGCTCGCGAGGTCGCGCAGCGTTTCCGGCACCATGCGGACGAGCGCGACCAGCACGCCCTCGGCCGCGTCGTCCCAATTCATCCGATCGCGTCGATGCCCGTCGCGAACCGGCCGATGATCAGCTTCTGGATCTGCGTCGTCCCCTCGTAGAGGCGGTTCACACGCGCGTCGCGCCAGAGGCGCTCGACCGGGAACTCGTCGGAGAAGCCGTAGCCGCCGTGGATCTGGATCGCGTTGTCGCAGGCGCGCTGCGCGATCTCGCCGGCATAGAGCTTCGCGATGCTCGTCTCGCGCGTGCTCGGCACGCCCTTGTTCTTCAGATGTCCCGCGCGCCACACGAGGAGCCGCGCGGCCTCCGTCTCCACGACCATGTCGGCGATGAGCTCCTGCACGAGCTGGTGGGCCGCGATGGGCTTGCCGAACGCCTTGCGCTGCGTCGCGTACGCGACCGACGCGTCGATCGCGGCCTGCGCCTGACCGACCGCGCCCGCCGCCACCGAATAGCGGCCCGAGTCGAGTGCGGCCATCGCGATCTTGAATCCCTCGCCGACGTCACCCAGGCGCGCGCTGTCCGGCACGCGCACGTCGTCCAGAATGAGCTCGCTCGAGTCGGACGAGCGCAGGCCGAGCTTGCCATGCAGCCCCTGACTCCCGTACGGGCTCTTCTCGCGGTCGATGAGGAACGCGGTGATGCCCTTGTGGCCCTTCGACGGGTCGGCGTTCGCGAACACCAGCGCGAGCTTCGAGACCGAGCCATTCGAGATCCACATCTTGCGCCCGTTGATCAGCCAGTCCTTGCCGTCGCGCTTCGCGGTCGCCTGCAGGCGCGTCGCGTCGCTGCCGACCGCTGGCTCGGTGAGCCCGAAGCATCCGATGACTTCACCGCTGCAGAGCCGCGGCAGCCACGCGCGCTTCTGCTCCTCGGTGCCGAACTTGAGGATCGTCATCTCCACCAGCGAGATCTGGACCGAGAGCGTCGTGCGCACCGACGAATCCGCGCGTCCGATCTCCTCGGTGATGATCGCGTGCGCGATGAAGTCGACGCCCATCCCGCCGTACTCCTCCGGAACCGGACCGCCGAGGAGTCCGAGCGGGGCCATCTTCTTCAGGACGTCATGGGGGAAGCGCTCCGCCCGGTCGCGCTCGCGGGCGCCGGGAGCGATCTCCTTGTCCGCGAAGTCCCTCGCGAGCTTGCGAATCTGCTCCTGCTCGGGAGTGAGGTCGAAGTCCATGGTGCGAGCCTAGCGCGCAGGGCAGACTCTGCGTTTGTGACGGTGCGCCGCGCGACGAAGACCGAGAGCGCCGAGATCGCGCGCGTGTTGCGTGCGGCCTTCGCGGACATCGAGCGCCTGTACATCCCCGCGGCATTTGACGCCACCACGCCGGGTGTGGAGGCCATCCGCGAGCGCTTCGCGGAGGGACCATCGTGGGTCGCCCTCGACGGCGGACACATTGTTGGCACAGTTGGCGCGGTACAACGCAAGGCTGGCCTCTACGTTCGCAGTATGGCCGTGCTCCCTGAGGCCCGCGGCCGCGGCGTCGCGCGAGCGCTGATGGCCGAGCTCGAGCGCTTCGCCAGGGGGACGCGCGCGCCGCGGATGTACCTGAGCACGACGCCGTTCCTGTACTCGGCGATCCGGCTATACGAGTCGATCGGGTTCCGCCGGACCAACGACCCGCCACACGATCTCTTCGGAACGCCGTTGTTCACGATGGCGAAGGAGCTTCGTCCGAGCCGCGCGATGGTCGGGAAGGCCGCACCGTGATCCGCGGCATCCTCTTCGATCTCGACAACACGCTGGTCATGGAGGACGAGGCGACCGAACGCGCGCTGCGGCATGCGTGCGACCTCGCGGCGAAGCGCGCCGGCGTCGATGCCGACGCGATGTTCCTCGTCGCGCGAAGCACCGCCGACGCGCTCTTTCGCGCCTCGTCCACCTTCCGCTACGCCGATGCGATCGGCGTGTGGTGGGGCGAGGGGTTGTGGGGCGAGTTCGATGGAGAGGTACCGGGGCTGCGTGCGCTGCGCGAGTTCGCTCCGTCGTTCCGCCGCGCGGTCTGGTCCGGCGCGCTCGCCGCCGTCGGCGCTCCCGCCGCCGCGGGCGTTCCCGATGGCGCGCTGGTGGACGAGCTCATCGATGACTACCGCACCGCGCGTCGGACACACCATATCGTCGACCCCGAAGCCGAGCCCGTGCTCGCGGACCTCGAGCGCGATCACCGTCTCGCGCTGGTGACGAACGGCGCGCCGGACGTGCAGCGCGAGAAGCTCGCCGGCACGACGTTCGCGTCGCGATTCGGCGCGATCGTGATCTCCGGCGAGCTCGGCATCGGCAAGCCGGACCCGCGGATCTTCCAAAGCGCCCTGCACGGGATCGGCGTGCCGGCGGATCAGGCGGTCGTCGTCGGCGACAGTCTCCCGCGCGACGTCGCCGGCGCGCGCGCGGCGGGCATCCGCGCGATCTGGGTCGATCGGGGCGACGACTTCGGCGAGTCGCGCGGCGCGACGCCCGCCATTCCGGACGCGCGGATCACCAGGCTCAGCGAGCTTCGCGCTGCGCTCTCCGTGTTGGCGCTTCGCGGCGCTTCTCCTCCAGGCTCTTCCTGATCTCATCAGGTGTCGCCTCGACGTGCGTCGCGAGCACGAGCATCACGTAGAGGAGGTCGGTCAGCTCGCTGATCGTCCGCTCCCGCCCCTCACCTCGTAGCGCCGCGGCTGTCTCGCCGGCTTCCTCGGCCAGCTTCGCCGCGATCGCCTCGCGCCCGCCCTTGAACAGCTCCGCGGAGTAAGAGCCCGCGGGCAGATCGCGCCGGCGCTGGATGAGCGTGGCGGCGAGCTCCGTCAGGAAGCGGCCCAGATCCTTCTCGTTCACCGGGCCGAAGCACGTCGCGTCGCCGGTGTGGCACGTCGGTCCGGCGGGGTGCGCCTTCACCAGCAGCGCGTCCGCGTCACAGTCCGGCACGAGCTCGACCAGGTGCAGGACGTTGCCGCTCGTCTCTCCTTTCTTCCACAGCTTGCCGCGCGAGCGGCTGTGGAAGTGGACCTCGCGCGTTCGCAGCGTCGCATCCAGCGCCTCGCGGTCCATGTACGCGAGCATGAGCACCGCGCCGGTCGCCGCGTCCTGCACGATCGCGGGGATGAGTCCGCGGTCGTCGAAGTTGACCTGGGTCTTCATGCCGCCTCCGCGCTGGGCCGGACGACGATGCCGCGCTCGGCGAGCGTGGCCTTGAGATCCGAGACCACGATCTCGCCGGAGTGGAAGATCGATGCCGCGAGGCCGGCCTCCGCGCCGGTGCGCCCGAAGAGATCGACGAAATGCGACGCTTCCCCCGCGCCGCCGGAGGCGATGACCGGGACGCGGACGGCATTGGCCACGCGCGCCGTGAGCTCGAGCTCGAAGCCGTCGCGGGTGCCGTCGCGATCGATCGAGGTGAGGAGGATCTCGCCCGCGCCCTGTTCGACTCCGTGTCGAGCCCATTCGATCGCGTCGCGCCCTGTCGGTGTGCGCCCGCCCTCGACGACGACCTCGTAGGAGCCGTCATCGCGATGCTTCGCGTCGATCGCCAAGACCACGGCCTGCGCGCCCGCGCGACCGGCGATCTCGCCGAGCAGCGCCGGCCGGCGCACGGCGGCCGTGTTCACTGCGACCTTGTCGGCGCCCGCGCGCAGGATCGCGAGTGCGAGCTCGGCCGAGCCGATCCCGCCGCCGACGCAATACGGGACCGTGAGCGCTTGCGCGACGCGCTTCGCGAGATCGATCACCGTGCGTCGCTTCTCCGCGGACGCGGTGATGTCGAGGAAGACGAGCTCGTCCGCCCCCTCGGCGTCGTAGCGCGTCGCGAGCGCGACCGGATCGCCCGCGTCGCGGAGGTCGACGAACCGCGTGCCTTTCACGACGCGCCCGTCCTTCACGTCAAGACAGGGGATGATGCGCTTGGCGAGCATGGCTCACGCGGCCGTTGCGCGCACGAAGCTGCGCAGCACGCGGATGCCCATCGCGCCGCTCTTCTCGGGGTGGAACTGCAGCCCGAGCGTGCGCTCCGATCCGACCGCCGCCGTGACGGTGCCGCCGTGCTCGACGGTGCCGACGACGTCGCTCGGATCCGCCGGCTCGGGCGCATACGAGTGGACGAAGTAGAAGTACGCGCCGTCCGCGACGCCTTCGAGCCAGGGATGCGGGCGCGCGAAACGCACGCGGTTCCATCCGGTGTGCGGGACGCGCACGTCGCCGCGCAGTCGCCGCACGCGGCCGCGACTGAAGCCGAGTCCGGGCGTGCCAGGCTCCTCCTCGCTCTCCTCGTAAAAGAGCTGCATCCCGACGCACAGCCCGAGGAGCGGGGTGCCGCGGTCGTGCGCGACGCGCACCATCGTTTCGAGACCGAAGCGGCGTAGCTCGCGGGCGCAGTGGCCGAAGTTGCCGACACCGGGAAGGACGACCGCGTTCGCGGCCAGGATCTCTGCGTGCTCGCGGGTGATGCGCACGTCGCTCGCACCCGCGCGCCGCAGCGCCCGTTCGAGGTTCTCGAGGTTGCCGACCCCGTAATCGACGATCGCGATCACCCGACGCGACCCTTCGAGCTCGGCACCCCGGTCCGTCGCGGATCGCGCTTCGACGCCGCGTCGAGCGTCCGCCCAAAGGCTTTGAACGTCGCCTCGAGGAGGTGGTGCGTGTTGCCGCCGCGCAGCTGCGTCACGTGGATCGTGCAGCGCGCGCCCTGCGTGATCGCCACGAAGAAGTCGGGCACGAGCGTCGAATCGAACGAACCCACGATGCGCGTCTTCGGCTTCAGGTCGTGCGCGAAGAACGGTCGCCCGCCGAGGTCGACCGCGACGTTCACCAGGCATTCGTCCATCGGAACGGTGAGCGATGCGAAGCGCACCAGGCCCTGGCGGTCTCCGAGCGCCTCGTCGATCGCCGCGCCGAGGACGAGCCCGAGGTCCTCCACCGTGTGGTGCTGATCGACCTCGATGTCGCCGCTGGCCTTCACGGTCAGATCGAACAATCCGTGCACCGCGAAGAGCTCGAGCATGTGATCGAGGAACGGCAGCCCCGTCTTCACGCGCGCGGCGCCCTTGCCGTCGATGGCGAACCGCACCTGCACGTCGGTCTCCTTCGTGCGCCGGCGTCTCGTCGATCCGCGCGTCTTCGCCATCAGTCGCGTGCCTCCCTCAATCGGGTGCCGTCCATCAGTCGCGTGCCTCCATCGATTCGGCGTGGTACCTCATGCCCTCGTGCCGGGCGATCGCCGCGCCCGCGCGCGCGAGCCGGGCGAATTCGCCGCGCATCTCGACGCGGCTGGTCCAGCGTACGAAGTTCTCCACCCGCAGCGCCGATGACCACCGTGCCGTGCCGCCGGTCGGCAGTGAGTGGTTCGTTCCCGCGACATAGTCGCCGAACGCGACCGCGGAACGCGCGCCTTCGAACACAGCGCCCGCGTGGCGTACCTCCTCCGCGAGCGCGGCCGCGCGGCGTCCGGCCATGAGGGCGTGCTCCGGCGCCGCGAGGTGCGCCGCGCGCGCCGCCTCGCGCAGATCGTCCGCGCGATAGAGAAGGATGCGGGCCGGCGCACCGGCGCCGAGCGCGTCCGATACGGCACGCAGCAAGCGCGCATCGTCGCTGATGAGCGCCGCGAAGGCGCCGCCCCCGTGCTCCACCTGCGCGAGCAGATCGAGCGCGAGCGTGCGCGCGTCGGCGTCGGACGAGGCGACGACGACGAGCTCGCTTGGACCCTGGAGCGCGTCGATGCCGACGTCGGCCGAGACGAGCCACTTTGCCGCGGTGGCGTGCGCGTTCCCCGGGCCGACGATCTTGTCCACACGCTCCAGTGTCTGCGTCCCATATGCGAGCGCAGCGACCGCGGCGGCGCCACCGGCGCGGTACAGCATCTTCGCGTCCACCAGCACGAGCGAGTACGCGAGCGCGGGATCTACCGCGCCGTCGCCGCGCATCGGCGAGGCCGCGACGAGCTCGCCGACGCCGGCGACCTGCGCCGGGATCCCGGTCATGAGCGCGGTCGATGGATAGGCGGACGTCCCACGCGGCACGAGCGCGCCGACGCGGTCGAGCGGCGTCGGAACGAGGCGCACGACGCCCGCGGCGTCGCGCCGCTGCACGGCCCGCGGCCGCTGGCGCTCGTGGAACGCGCGAATGCGCCGGTAGGCGAGATCGAGCGCGGCACGAACGTCGCGCGGGCAGACGTCCGCGGCGTGGCGCAGCGCGCGCCGGTCGACCACGAGCTCGCGTGCGGTCGCGCGCGGCCGATCGAAACGGCGCACGGTCGTGAGCACCGCGGCGTCGCCACGGCGTCGCACCGCGTCGACGATGACGCGCGCCACGTCGCGCTCCCTGGCTCCGAAAGCGCCGCCCTTGCGCGCGCGCGCGAGGTCGCGCTCGAACGCGCCGAGCGGGCGCACGGTCATCGCGTGGCCGCCCACTGTGCCAGCCGGTCCACGAGCGGCGCGATCTCGCGACGGCGCAGGTGATACGCGGACGGATTGGCGATGAGGCGAGCCGTGCACGTCGCGATGTCCTCGACGACGGCGAGGTCGTTCGCTTTGAGCGTCGCGCCGGTCGCGACGAGGTCGACGATCCAGTCGGAGAGGCCGACCTGCGGCGCCACCTCGGCCGAGCCCGCGACCTTCACGATCTCGACCTGGATACCGCGGTTGCGGAAGTGCTCTTCGGCCACGCGCGGGTATTTGGTCGCGACCTCCAGGCTTCCCAGGTGGCGGTACTCGTCGAGCGAACGCTCGAGCGCAGCGCGCGGAGCCGCGACGACGAACCGGCACGCACCGAAGCGCAGGTCCACGAGCTCCAAGACGCGCGCCTTCGATTCCATGAGCACGTCCTTGCCGACGATCCCAAGGTCCGCGGCTCCGCGTTCGACGTACGTCGCGATATCGGTCGGGCGCGCGAGGACGTATTCGTTCTTGTCGCCGCGCACGACGAGCCGTCGGTCGGACTTGATCGCCGACACGTCCAGCCCGGCCGAGCCCAGTGCCGCGAGCGCGTCGTTCAGCAGCATGCCCTGCGCGAGCGCGATCCGAAGCGGCCTCACCGCGGGAGCTCGCGCGCGAGCTCGTCCGCGTGGACGGTGCGTCCGTCGGCGGTCTTCACGCGGCCTTCGTCGACGACGTCGACCATGACGATCGGAGCGCCCGCGGGCTCCGCCACGCTGCCGATCGCGACGGCGAGGCCCGCGCGTCGTAGCGCCGCCGCGCACCGCGACGCGATGCGTTCGTCGGTCCCTGGACGCAGCACGACGAGCGCGCGTGACGCCGCGGGCCGCCAGCCGTCGGCGAAGAGCGCGCGGTGCAGACGGGCGACGTTGATCGCGAACCCCGTCGCGGCGCGCGGCGCGCCGAGCGCGCCGAGGAGCAGGTCGTACCGTCCGCCGGACGCGATCGGCCCGCCGACCTCGGGATGCAGGATCTCGAACACGACGCCGGTGTAATAGGAGAGCGCCGGGACCAGGGCGATGTTCGGCACCCCCCAGAGCTCGACGCCGCCCGGATGCAGCTCGCGCGCGAGGTGGATGACGCGGCGGATCTCCATCACGTCGTCGCCCTCGAGCTCCTCGATGCCCTTGCCGATCGTGGCGAGCGCGCGCCGAGCGCTCTCGATACCCGGCTCGGACATGCCGCCTTCGCGAGCCCGACGGAACGCGCCGACGTGATCGCCGTCGCGCAGCTCCCGCATCACGAGGGCGAGCGCGTCCTCAGCGAGCGCGCGGAAGAGGCGGCGGACCACGCCGACGTGACCCACGTGGACGGTCGCCGCATCCAGCTTCAGACCGCATCGCTCGAGCGCACCCACCGCGAGCGCGAGCACCTCCGCATCGGCGGCCGCGCCGGTCGGGCCGATGAGCTCCACCCCGGCCTGCACGACCTCGCGCTCGCCCGCGGTCATCGCGGGCTCCTCGCGGAAGACCGGCGCGAAGTACGACAGGCGCAGCGCCTCGTTCGCCTCGCGATAGCGCTGCGCGACCAGACGTGCGATCGCGGTGGTGAGATCGGGCCGCAGCGCCACGAGCGCGCCGTCGCTGTCGAGGAACTGGATGAGCCGCTCGCTCGCCGACTGCGGCGCGCTGTACTCGACCAGCGGGGGTTCGATGGGGACGTAGCCGTACGACGCGAAGGTGTCGCCGAGCGTCTGCTCGATGACGCGCAGCTCGCGCGCTTCGGTCGGAAGGATGTCGCGGAAGCCGCGCGGAGGCGCCAGCGGGCCAGGCGAGTTCATCACCGAAGAGTATCTAGACTTGACGGCATGGTGGCGAAGCTCCGCGCGAGCCGCGCGGCGCAGATCGTCCTCGTGCTGCTCGTGGTGGGCGCGGGAGCGTTCGGCTGGTGGACGATCTCACCGCTCTTCGTCACGACGACCGTGCACGAGGATCTGCCGGCGCGCGCGTCGGCGACGCCGTCCGTCACGAGCCTGCCGAACGTCGCCGTGCCGAGTCCGACCGTCGCCAGTCCCAAGGTCATCGCGCGCGGTGAGCTGCAGCGCGTCGACGACCTGCATCGCGGGATGGGCCCGGTCCAGCTCGTCGATATCGACGGCAAGCTCTTCGTGCGCTTCGAGAACGTCGCGATCCAGAACGGCCCCGACCTCCACGTCTATCTCGGGCGAGGGTCGGGCGGGCAGTACGACGGCAGCAAGGATCTGTACCTGGGCGCGCTGAAGGCGACGAACGGCTCGTTCAACTACGAGCTGCCCGCCGGCACCAAGCTCTCCGACTACATGTCCGTGGTGGTGTGGTGCCGCGCGTTCTCCGTGCTCTTCACCTGGGCGGACCTCAAGACCTAGCGCCGCGCGCGAGCGCGAAGACCGGCAGCGCGGCGAGCTGCGAGACCACTGAGAACAGCACCAGATAGTTCACGTCCACGTCGTACAGCGCGCCCATGAGCGCGCTGCCGGCGAACCAGAAGATCCCGAACACGAGCGCGAAGAGTCCGTAGCCGTACGCGCGCCGATCCGGAGGGACGAAGTCGGCGATCGCCGCGCGCAGCACGCTGTTCTCGAGCGCCATCGCGAGGCCCCACAGTGCCATGCCCACGATGACCAGCGCGACGGAGCCGAGGAAGACGAGCGGCGCAGCGAATGCGGCGAGGCCGAACGCGACGATGAGCGTCGCGAGCGGCCAGCGGTCGAAGAGGCGGCCGGTCAGCAGCGCCGCCGGCGCGGAGATGATCATCGCGCCGGAGAACAGGAGCGGAACGAGCTCCGCCGCAACGACCTTCTTCGCCTCGAAGTGATACGCGATGAGCGCGAAGTCGACGAAGCCCGCCGCGACGAGCCCCGAGCCGATGACGTAGATCCAGAAGCGTCGCCCGAGCCCCTTGGTGCTCGCACGCGGCGCGACGGGCTCGAGGGACCGCGGTCGCGGGAAGACGGAGCGCGCGACGAGCAGGAACGCCATCGAGAGGACCGCGGGGACGAAGAGCACGAGGAATCCGACGCGGTATCCGTCGAGATCCGGCGTGCCGCCGCGGAACAGCAGGACGGCCGACATGAGCGCGGGGCCGACGACGGCTCCGGTCTGGTCCATCGCCTCATGCAGGCCGAAGCCCCAGCCGCGGCCCATTTCCTTCGTCGCGAACGAGAGCATCGCGTCGCGCGACGGATTGCGGATGCCCTTGCCGATGCGCTCCGCGAAGAGCAGCGCGACCGCGATCTGCCACTGGCCCACGAACGCCAGGAGCGGCAGCGCGAACAGCTGCACCGCGTAGCCGATGAGCGTGACGCGCCAGTACTGTCCGGTGCGGTCGGCGATGGATCCGCTGATGAACCGGAGCGCGTAGCCCAGGAACTCACCCGCGCCCACGGCGACGCCGACGACGAATGCACTCGATCCCAGCAGCTGCAGGAATTGCCCGACGAGGCTGCGCCCACCCTCGTAGTTGGCGTCGCCCAGCAGGTCGATCGTTCCGAAGAGGACGACGAACGCCATGGCCGAGCCGGCGGTGATGCGGCGGTTCGTCATCGACTTCTATGCTGCCCGATGTCGTGATCGCCGGTTCATTGCCCGAGCCGCTCTCCGCGCAGGATGTGTTTCCGGACACGGCGCAGGCCCTGAAGAACGGGCGTCTCGCGATCGGCGGCTGCGACCTGGTCGACCTCGCCGAGCGGCACGGCACGCCGCTCTACGTGTACGACCTCGCCACGATCCACGCGCGGATCGACGCCTATCGCGGCGCGATCGCGCAGACCTATCCGGGCAAGACGACCGTCTGCTACGCGGCGAAGGCGTACTGCGCCCCGTGGCTGCTGAAGCTGATCGCGAAAGAAGGGCTCGGCCTGGACGTCGTCTCGGGTGGCGAGCTGCACGCCGCCGTCGCCGTCGATTTCCCGCGAGAGCGGATCTACTTCCACGGCAACAACAAGAGCGCCGACGAGCTGCGCGCGGCGCTCGAGCAGAAGATCGGCCGCGTCGTGCTCGACAACCTCGAAGAGGTCGAGCGGCTGGCCTCGCTCGCGCGGGAGCGCGGTCGAAGGCAGGCGGTGCTGCTGCGGGTCGGACCCGGCGTCGATCCGCACACGCACGCGCACCTCACGACCGGCGCGCTCGACACAAAGTTCGGCCTCGACATCGCGTCCGGCGCCGCGGAGGCCGCTGCGCGCGCGGTCATGGCGCAGCCGTCGCTGGATCTGCGCGGCTTTCATGCCCACATCGGCTCGCAGATCCGCGAGACCGAGCCGTACGCGGCGGAGATCGACCGCGTCTTCGCGTTCGCGAAAGACATGCGCGACCGCCTCGGCGTGAAGGTGCGCGAGATCAGCCCCGGCGGCGGCTACGGCGTGCGCTACACGCCCGGCGACATTCGCGCGCGGCCCGTGGACCTCATTCGCAAGGTGAGCGAGCTCCTGGCCGATGCGTCCGCGCGCCACGGCTTCACCGACCCCTTCCCCGAGATCACCATCGAGCCGGGGCGATCGATCATCGCGACATCGGCGGTCGCCCTGTATCGCGTGGGTTCGATCAAGGAGATCCCAGGCGTGCGCACGTACGTCGCCGTCGACGGCGGCATGGCCGACAACATCCGTCCGACCGCTTATGGCGCGACGTACACGGCGGTGCTTGCGAACCGCATCCGCGACACCGCCGACGCCGAGGTCGCGATCGCGGGGAAGTACTGCGAGACCGGCGATGTGCTGATCCAGAACGTGCGGCTCCCGCGGCCGCGCGTGGAGGACATCGTCGCGATCCCTGCGTCGGGCGCGTATCACCTGTCGATGGCGAGCAACTACAACCTGGCGCCGCGTCCGGCGGTCGTCGTCGTGGACGATGGACGCGCGCGACTCGTGCGCCGGCGCGAGACGTACGACGACCTGCTCGCCGCCGAGATCCTCGATTAGCGGAATTCACCGTCCCATCGGAGAGCTTCTCGGCTTCTAGACGCCTTCGAGAATATCGACGCCGAGCCGACGGAAGTCGCGATCGAATGTCGCGACAGGCTGACGAAGACGGCCAGCCCTCGCGGCAATGTGAGCATCCACATAGGCGACATTGGCCTCTCCCATGATCCGCAGCGCCGCGAGCACGATGTCCTTGTCTTCCACGATGAGGCCCTCGGCAACGAGGATGCTTCGGAGCGTTTCCGCGATCCGCGATCGTTCGAGGCCGTAGAAGGAGCCGAGCACCCAAACGATCTCGGCGACGACCACACCCGCGACGTGAAGAACGATCGACCCATCCTCGGCACGCCGCAGCAATCGCGTGGCGCGGCGTCCGAGCTCGGGAACATCCGCCGCAATGAAGCGCAGGAGGACATTCATGTCTACCCAAACATGCGTTACTTCTGAGTCGCGCGTCGCAGCAGCTCCTGACCGCGCTTTTGTCCGGCGATCCGGCGAGCCCGTTCCATGCCGGGCCAGGGCTTGTTCACGGGCAGGGCACCGTACATTTCACTTAGCTTTCTTCGCTTGAGGGGCAACAGATAAGCGCCCTTCTCCTCGGCGATGAATTCGACCTCGTCGCCGGCAGCGAGGCCGTAGCGTCGCCGAAGCTCTATGGGGAGAGTCAGTTGTCCCTTGCTCGTGAGCCGAGCCCTTACCACGTCGACAATTCCTTACTTTCGAGTTGTAAGCGTACTCAGCGCAGCCAAGGCCGTCAAGGAAGGTGAGTGACAGCCGATGCGCGGGTCAGGCCGCGGGCTCGGTCTCCAGGAGCGGCGATGTGATGATGAGGTCCGCCGAGCGGCGGTTGCACGCGATGGGCACGTTGTGTACGACGGCGAGCCGGATGAGCGAGCGGACGTCGGAATCGTGCGGCTGCGTCACCAGCGGATCCCATAGGAACACGACGAGGTCGAGCTGACGCCGCGCGATCATCGCCGCGACCTGCGCATCGCCGCCCTCCGGGCCTGGCAGAAGGAGATTCATCTTCACGCCGAGGGCATCGCGGACCATCTCGCCGGTGTGTCGCGTCGCCCAGAGCTGGTAGCGGGCGAGCAGCTCGCGGTTCCAGATCGCCCAGTCGAGCATGTCGCCTTTGCGACCGTCGTGCGCGATCAGCGCGAGACGAAGCCGTTCACGCATGCGGACATGCTCACACGAGCGTCGTCGTCGGAACGTGTGCGGACGGTGATAGTTCGGTCGTGATCCGGTGGCGAGGAACGAAGCAGGCGCCAGGGAGGGCGAAGGTCGGCGCCTGCTCCGTTGTTTTGGCCGTCTCACAGATCGTTGACGGTCTGGACTCCGGAGCGATACCGCGTCAGACCGATCACGACGCGCTCTTGCGTCAGACAGATCGCGCCGCGCGCACTCCCAAGTAGTGATGCCAGAGCAGACGTGCCGAGACCGCGCGCCATGGCCGCCACGCTTCGCTGATCTCGAACTGCCGCTCCGGATCCGGCACGCTCCGGAGCCGCTTCACGTCGCGCATGGCCGTGGCAAGCGCGAGGTCGTGACGTGGCCACACATCGGGACGGCCGAGCGCCATCAACAGGTAGATGCCGGCGCTCCATGGCCCGATGCCCTTCACCTTCACGAGCTCGGTGTGCGCGGCGTCGTCGTCGAGCTCGGCGATGCGATCAAGGTCGAGCGCCCCTTCTCCGATCGAGAGGGCGAGGCCGCGCACATAGGCGGTCTTCTGTCGCGTCAGACCCGCGGCGAGAATGTCGCGCTCCGCGAGCTTGACCACGCGCGTCGGCGTCATCGCCCCCGTGGCCGCCAGCAGGCGTACGTATGCGGCGCGACCGGACGCGAGCGAGACCTGTTGCTCGAGGATGATCTGCACGAGCGTGGCGAATCCCGGTTCGCGCTCCCACAGCGGCGGCGGACCGAATCGCGCCACGACACGTGCGAGGTCACGGTCACGCCGGGTCAGGGCTCTCACCCCGCGAGCGAGCTCGGCCTCGGTGAGACGCGCCACGGCGCGTTAGGCGATGCGCTCGATGATCGCCGCGATGCCCTGGCCGCCGCCGATACAGAGCGACGCGAGCCCGTATTTCCCGCCGCGCTCGCGCAGCTCGTATGCCAGCGTGAGCGCGAGACGCGCGCCCGACGCGCCGAGGGGGTGCCCGAGCGCGATCGCGCCACCGTTCACGTTGGTCTTCTCGCGATCGAGACCGAGATCCATCTCCACCGCGAGATACTGCGTCGCGAAGGCCTCGTTGATCTCCACCAGGTCCATGTCCGAGACCTTGAGGCCCGCGCGCTGCAGGGCCTGGCGCGAGGAAGGCGCGGGGCCGATGCCCATGATGTCCGGGTCGACGCCGCACACGCCGCCGGAAACGATGCGCGCGATGGGCTTCAGTCTCGCCTTCTGCGCCGCCTCGGCCGACGCGACCACCACCGCGGCAGCGCCGTCGTTGATCCCCGATGCGCTGCCCGCCGTCACCGTGCCGTTCTTCTCGAACCGCGCCTGGAGCTTCGCCAGCATCTCGAGCGTGGTGTCGGGCCGGATGTGCTCGTCCTTGTCCACCGCGACCGTGCCCTGCTTCTGCTTGACCTCGACCGGCACGATCTCCTTGCTAAAGCGACAGTCCTCGCGCGCCTTCGCCGCGCGCATGTGGCTTCGGTATGCGAACTCGTCGGCGGCCTCGCGCGTGATCCCGTACTTGCGCCCCAGGTTCTCGGCGGTGTTGGCCATCCCGAGACCGTTGTACGAATCCACCAGCGCGACCCAGAGGTAGTCCTCGAGCCTCTGCTCACCGAGCGGCAGGCCCCAGCGCGCGCCGCGGATCTGGTGCGGCGCCATGCTCATGTTCTCGGTGCCGCCGGCCAGGACGAACTCGGCCTGGCCGAGCTGGATCTCCTGCGCGCCGAGGAGGATCGCCTGCAGCCCTGAACCGCACAGCCGGTTGATCGTGAGCGCCGGCACTTCTTTCGGCACGCCCGACTTGAGCCCTATGTGCCGCGCGAGGTAGACCGCATCACCGGAGGTCTGGAGGACGTTCCCGAAGATCACGTGGTCGATCTGCTTCGGATCGACCTTGGAGCGATCGAGGGCCGCCTTCGCCGCGATGACGCCGAGGTCGGTCGCGGACGTATCGCGGAGCGCGCCGCCGTACGTGCCGAAAGGGGTGCGCGCGCCGTCGATGATGACGATGTCTTTCACGACTCCATTGTCCCACTAAGCGTTTTGGCCTTCTTCCTACTCTTCAGCACGTGACCGCCATCGCGGTGGAGGCAGGGACGGACCGTCTGCGCTGGGAAACGGCCTATCGGAGCGCATTCCCGCGCGTGTACCGGGGACTCGTCGCGCTGGGAGCGCGTCCCGAAGAGGCCGAGGATGCGCTACACGATGCTTTCGTCAAGGGACTGGAGCGGGCGGTGAGCGCTTCGATCTCCTCGATCGACGGTTGGATCTTCATCGTCGCCTCGCGCTCGTGGCGGCGACGCCGCGTCCGCGATCGCGTGCTGCTTCCCTGGGTGATGTTGCTTCAACACGAATCACCAGCCGTTGACGACCAGTCGACGGACCTGATCGCCGCGCTCCGCGCGTTGCCCCTGCGCCAGAGACAAGTCCTCGTCGCGCGTTTTGTGATCGGGCTGTCGCAGGAAGAGACCGCGGAGATCTTGGGCATCGCGCGCGGGACCGTCTCGGCGACGACCTCTCAGGCGACCGCCGCGCTTCGCAGGCGCATGGAGGTGCAGCGATGAGCGCCACACCGGAACAGCTGATCGCTCGAGCGCTGCGTGGCGCGACCGATCAGATCGCCCTTCCCGCCGAGTCACGCTGGATCCCGACACGCCGCGCGAGTGCGTCCGCGATGCACCCTACGGTCGCGGTCGCGGGCGCGATCCTCATCGTTGCCGCGGGCCTCGGCATCAACTCGTTTCGCGAAGCGCGCCTGGTCCCGGCGACACAGCCGAATGCCTTCCAGGCCGCTGACGACGCGGAGTGGTCACGCATCCGAGCGGAGCTCCCCGCGGACGCCCTCGTGCTGCGCCCGACGTGGATCCCGGCAGAATTCGGCGAGGTAGGGACATCGGAGTGTCCGACGCCGATGGGTGCGGCATTCGCGGCCAACGGCCGCTACGACTTCGACTATTACAAAGGCAAGCGGATCCACGTGCGCAACCCGCGGGCTGGCGCCGCGCCAGCGTGCGCACGGATCGAGATCCGCACCGACGCGTATGCGGTCTCGCCGCAGCTGACGGAGGTCGGCGTCCTGAACGAGCGCCGCACGACCGTGCAGGTGCGCACCGGGCCGCGCGTGTTCGACATTGACGATCAGCCTCATCAGCTGATCTACCTGAACTGGACCGAGGACGGCGCGCAGGTCGAGCTCAGCTCGCTCGATGTCGAGCTCGCCGACCTGCTTCGGGTCCTGCGCAGCCTCGAGCCGATGAAGTAGCGACGACCGGTCCTCTGCTGCTACAGGTCGAACAGTCGGCGAAGCCGGTCATCGATCGCTGCCGCAGTTCTCGCGCTCACCGCTCCGAGCCGCGCGCCGAGTCGTTCGAGCGCGATCGAGCGCACCTGTTCCACCATGACGAAGCTGCGGTAATGCAGGCCTGCTTCTGGCGGATCGATCGGAATGTGCAGGAGAAAGCGTCTGTCAGCGCGTGTGAGCGGACAAATGACGACGAGCTTCCAGGGACCCAGGTTGAAGCCGTCAGGGGACACGACGACCGCTGGTCTTCGTCCCCCCTGCTCGTGACCGCGCACCGGACCGGGATCCATCCACCACACCTCGCCGTGGTGCGGTTCTGGCTTGCTGCTGGGCGCGCCACTCATCCGACCAGTCCTCCCTAGGCAATGTGTCGCCCGCGAGCTCTTCCCATTCCCGGAACTCGCGGTGGTACTCGCGCCGCTGCGCGGGAGTCCATGCGGCGTACTGGCGGTTCACTTCGTCCCAGAACCGGTCGTCTGAGTAGCGCTCGATGGCCTGGCCGGCGACATCGCTCATCGGTTTCCGTAGTTCTTTCGACATCGACTTGAGCGTCTCGTAGCTTCGAGGAGAGATCCGGATCAGCGGCCGCGCGTTCTTTCCTGCCATGGTCTACCAAATGGTATACCGCGGCATTGCGTCTAGGCGAACCGGTCCGCGGACAGAAAGCTCGGCGGCGACGCGGTCTCCGTGGCAATGCCGGCGAGCAGTTCCCCGACCGCGCTCGCGAACTTGAAGCCGTGCCCCGAGCAGGCGGACGCGAAGGTCAGGGGACCACCTCGCCCGATGATGAAGTTTGCGTCGGGGCTATTCGTGTACATACAGACCTTCGCCATCCGCCGCTCGCCGTTCGCCGCCGGCATGCGACGGCGCAGGAACGAACGAACGCGCTCCTCGTCCAGCCCGCGCGGCTCTCGGTCGACCGCGTTCGGATCGACCTTGTCGCCGAAGTGCAGGCCAGCCACCTTGAGACCGTGTTCGGCGTCGTACGGGAACCCGTAGTACATGCGGTATGCCGGGAAACCCTCACGGCGCGTCAGGTCTTCCATGATCCAGACGGGTAGCGCCGCGAAGTCTGCGCTCCGCTCCAGTGGCTCGAACCAGAAGAGCACGTTGCGCTCGACCCACAGATGCGGCGCAAGGTCGGGAAGCAGCTCCGGCATCCATGCCCCTGCGGTCACCACGAGCCTTTCTGCGACATGCGTTCCGCGAGCGGTAGTTACGCGCACGCCGTCCCCGTCGCGCGTCCAGCGGGCGACCGGTTCGTCGAATCGGAGCGCCGCACCATGCTGTTCGGCCATGCGCAGATGCGTCTCGATGCACCGTTCGGGCGCGAGCCAGCCGGCCTGCACGTCGAGGATGCCGATCCAGTCATCGTCGATGCGGAACAGGGGAAAGCGGCGGCGCAGCGCCCAGCTGTCGAGCATCTCGTGCGCAAGCGCGTGCGTCCTCGCGCTCTCGAGCGCGCCCGGGACCAGCTGACCCGCGGGCGGCCCGAGGTACAACCCGCCGGTCCGAGTGAGCAGCGTCTCTCCGCTCTCGCCTTCGAGCTCGCGCCACAGATCCCAGGCGCGTTTCAGGAGCGGGACGTAGTCGGGGTGCTCGTAGTAGGAGAGCCGGATGATCCGCGAGAGACCGCCGGACGAGCCGAGCGTGTGCCCGCGCTCGAAGCGGTCGACGCCAAGGACGGACAGTTCGCGCTTCGCGAGGTGATAGGCCGCGGCGCTGCCGTGCGCGCCGAGGCCGACGACGATCGCGTCCCAGCTGCGTTCGCGCACCGTCAGGTCGGCGGCCTCAGCCGGCGACCTGCGTCGCGACGATCTCCGCGACCTCGTCGGTCTTCTGCACGCCGGCCTCGACTCCTTTGATGCGCCCGCCGCGCAGACCGTCGCGGATCGCGCGCTCGATCGCGTCGGCGGCGTCGCGCTCGCCGAGGTGCCGCAGCATGAGCGCGAGCGCCCCGATCGACCCGACCGGGCTCGCGGCGTTCTGTCCCGCGTACTTGGGCGCGCTGCCATGGACCGGCTCGAACATCGACACGCGCCCGGGATGGATGTTCCCCGATGCGGCGACGCCGAGCCCGCCGCAGATCGCCGCGCCGAGGTCGGTGATGATGTCGCCGAACAGGTTCGTGGTCACCATGACGTCGAACTGCTCCGGCTTCAGCACCATCCACATGCATGCCGCGTCGACGTACATCGCGTCGCGCGTCACTTCGGGATACGACACGCCGATCTCGTCGAAGATCGTTCGCCACAGCTCCTGGATCTGGATCGCGTTCGCCTTGTCCACGAGCGTGAGGTGCTTCTTCGCGCGCGACCGCGCGAGGTCGAACGCGTAGCGGACCACGCGCTCAATACCCGGTCGCGTGAAGCGCATCTCCACGGATGCGACCTCGTCGGCCCCGTTTCCGGTCACCTGTCCGGTCTGGCCATAGACGTCCTCGGTGTTCTCGCGAACGACGATGAAGTCCACGTCGGCGGACTTCTTGTTCTTGATCGGGCAGAGCCGCTCGTCATACAGGACGATCGGCCGCAGGTTCACGTACAGGTCGAGGCGACGGCGCAGGCCGAGGATCACATCGCGCTCCATGAGCCCGCGCGGCGCGCGCGGGTCGCCGAGTGCGCCGAACAGGACCGCATCGAACCGCTTGAGCTCGTCGATCTGCTCGGGCACCACGCGCTCGCGCGTTTCCAGGTAGCGCGCGCTCGACCATGGGAAAGTCTCTCGGATGGTGGAAAACCCGTACTTCCGCTCAGCCACCGCGAGCACGCGGAGCGCGGCCGCGGTCACCTCGGGGCCGATTCCGTCGCCCCCGATGACCGCGATCCGATACGCACGCGTGTTCGAAACCGGAGAGGAGATGGCGCAATCCTCGCAGAAAAACCGTTGACCCTGTGCAGGCGGACCTGTACCTTTACGCGCAGATGTCCCGTTGCTGCGTCCTTCCGATGCTCGTCGCCATCCTCATTTGTGAGGACGGCCGAGACACGTTGGGAGGCAGCAAGAGCTAGTCCAGCACCCAGGTCACCAGCGACGAATCAAAGCCTCCCAACAGGGAGGCTTTCGTGTTTTAGGAGGCCGAAACGAGCGGAACCCGGTACCTCGCGGTCGCGCTGATCAGCCGAACGGCGAACGGGCGGCTGCGTCCGGCCGTGGTCGCCGCCGCGCCCGCGCACGCGAAGGTGCTCCGCTCGCGGCCCGACCTCATCGCCGCCGTCTACGAGATCCCGGGAGACGCCGACGCGCGCAGCGAGGGGGAGCGGCTGCGCCGCCGCGTCTCCGCGGACGTCGGCGATGACGACCTCAACGCCGGCGTCGCCGGTCCCAAGAACGGCGCGACCGGCGCGCACCTCGCGCTCCTCCAGGCGGAACAGGCCGTCGTCGTGTCTCGCGCGCTTCGTGGGGAGGGGCGCACGACGCACTTCGACGACCTGGGTCCGTACTGCTTCGTCCTTGGCCAGCCCGAGCACGACATCCGCACGTTCTCCGAGCGGATCCTCGGACCGCTCGCGGAGGACGAGAAGCACGCCGAGCTCGTGCGCACGCTCGAGGCGTACCTCCGTCTACACGGCAGCGTGAACGCGGTCGCGCGCGCGCTCTACCTGCACCGCAACACCGTGCGCCAGCGCCTGCGTCGCATCTCGCAGCTCACGCGCGCCGATCTGAACGACGCCGACTCGCGCCTCGCGCTGCACCTCGCGATCCTCGGACGACAGGTCTTGGAGCGGCTCGCCTCCTAGGTCGCGCGACACTTACTCGCTCCTCAGCGCCTCGGCCGGCACGAGGCGCGCAGCACGGCGCGCGGGCAGCCAGCCGCCAACGAGCGCGACGCCGATCGCGGCGAGCAGCGCGGCTAGGACCAGTGGCGCGTCGAGCAGCGGCTCGAGACGCACCGACCCGCCGACGATCTGCCGGCCGAACGCCGCGGCGATCAGGGCGGCGAGGCTCCCGGCGACGATCCCCACGAACCCGCCGACCACACCGAGCAGCATGGCCTCCGCGAGGAACAGCCGCTCGACGACCGTGTCACTCGCGCCGAGCGTCTTGAGCACGCCGATCTCGGCGGTGCGCTCGCTCACCGTCGTGACAAGGCTGTTCACCACGCCGAGCATCGCCACGAGCAGCGCGATGGCCGCGACGGCGGCGAGCGTCGCGTTCACCGCTCGGAACAGATCGTCCACGGTCTGATCGAGCGCGGCGCGCGACAACGCTGCGAAGCCGAGCGCCTGCACGTCGCGCACGACATCGCGGAGATGGTCGACAGAGTCCGCGAAGGCCCAGATCCCCGTGTACCGCGAGCCAGGAAGCTCGGCTGTGACGGCCTGTCCGCCGAAGAGCAGAGCCGCGGCGGCTTGCTGGGCGAGGCGAAGGCTGCGCGCGTCGTCGCTCTCGGCCGTCGCGATCCACGCCAGTGCGTCCTCCGCGTCGGGCAGCGAGATGAGCGCGAGCTGTCCCGGCAGGTCGTCCGCCGCGACGCCGACGACGCGCAGCTGCGTCGTTCGACGCTCGGCTCGGGTTTCACCGCGCCGGACCTCGAGCTCGATCTGCCGGCCAACTGCGGAATCGCTGCTCGCGCCCAACGATCGCACCCCGACCGGCGTGAGGATCGCGACGCCCGTCTCGTTCGCATCCGGCGCGCGCCCGGCGCTGAGCGCGTACGGCGCGCGACCGGCCGGCGACATCCCCAGGACCGTGCCGCCGACACTGCGATCCGCAAGCCGCACCGATGCGAGGACGACCACCACTGGCAACGCGGTGCGGACGTGTGGCGTGCGTTTGATCGCGTCGACCGCGGAATCGTCGAGTGGTCGCGCCGTCCCGCCGGCGGGCGGCCGCGTCGACGTGATCTGCACGAGCGTGAGCAGGGGCTGCTCCGCTCCCCGCTCGAGGACCTGGAGCTGGAGACCGCGACCGAGCGCGAGAAGGGCGACGAGCGTCGCCGTGCCGAGCGCGACGCCGAGTCCAGCGAGGATGTTGCGCAGCGGCCGCCTTCCGACGTTGCGTGCCGCGTGCGCGAGGATCTGCGACCAGCTCATCGGCTGGCGGGTGCGGCGATCCGGCCAGCATGGAGTCCGACGATCCGGTCCATACGCCGCGCAACTTCGTCGTTGTGCGTCGCCACGACGAGAGTGAGGCCTTCTCCGCGCAGCGTGTCGAACAGAGCGAGCAGCTCCGCGCTCGCGGCCGCGTCGAGGTTGCCGGTGGGCTCGTCCGCGAGCAGCAGCTTCGGCGCATTCGCGATCGCGCGCGCGACGGCGGCGCGCTGCTGCTCACCGCCCGAAAGTTGCGCCGGTCGGTGCCGCAGACGCTCGCCGAGGCCGACGCGCTCGAGGAGCGCGTGCGCGCGAGATTCGGCCGCGCGTCGAGCGGTGCCGGCGAGCGTCATCGGGAGTGCCACGTTCTCGAGCGCCGTGAGATAGGGCAGCAGTCGGAACGACTGGAAAACGAACCGACCGTCGTCGCGCGATAGGCCGCAAGCTCGCGCGCGCCGAGCTGACTCAGATCGCGCCCGTCGACCTTCGCCGTGCCGCTTGTCGCGCGATCGAGGCCTCCGATGACATTCAATAGCGTCGACTTGCCGGACCCGGATGGGCCGGCGATGGCCAGTGATTCCCCCGTGCCGATCTCGAGGTCGACGCCATCGAGCGCGTTCACCCGCGCGCCGCCCACGACGTATGAACGGCCGAGGCCCATGGTGTGAACGAGCGGTTCGGTCAGCGCTTCGGACACGGCACGTCGGCTTCGCGGCCCTGCAAGTTGGCCTCGAAGACGATCTGGTACGTGCGACCTTGGTAGAGGTCGGCCTGGAACGCGCGACTCGCGTCTTTGACACCGAGTCGGAAGGTCATCCGTGGCTTACACCAGCCCCACGCAACCAGCTCAACCGTCGATCGGTAGATGCTGTACGTATCCTGCTGCCAGCCGAGGCGGCGTAGCTCGCGGTCGTAGTAATAGAAGACCTCGTCTCGGCTGGTGTCCGCGCCAAAAATGAATCCGTCGACCGCGGGCGCCGGACCTTCCAGCGTTACTTGCCGCTCATATCCGACTTTCGCCAGCTCAGTCGAGTCGGGATAACGGATCTTCGCGGCGGGGTCGCCCTGGAGGGCGCTTCTCGGCAGAAATGGATTTGTCAGATCGCAGGATGTGATGAGGAGCAGGGCGACCGCGAACAGCGGAAGAGCCCGACAGCTGCCTAACGCTCTCCGGTGAACCAGAGCCTCCATGCATCGCCCTCGCGAACGAAGTATGCGTCGTACAGCGCCGTCGCCGGCGTCCCTGATGGCGATGCCGTCTGCGTCTCGTAGCGGACGACTATGAATACCGATCCAAAGTCGTCGTATTGCACGTCGCTGACGCTCACGCGGTGAAGCGAGACGACTCGTCCGGCCGACGCGATCTGCGCATCCATGGCGCGAGCGAACTCATCGGTCGTGTAGCGGGCCGCGAGCACGCTGTCGAGGATCGGGTACAGAGCGCGACCGTCGCCGCGAAGGACCGCGTCCTCGAACGCCTTAAGTGTTGTCTCGATTCCTCCCCTTCCGACCGCGCCAACAACCAGATGGAACTGGCCACCGAGCTTGCTCAGCGTTGCTTCGGCGGTGTGGTGTCCCGGGTCGACCTGCGCTTGGAATTTGACGTCGACGGTCGACACGACAAATCGCGCGCCAGAGTCAGGATCCGGCCTGAATTGGGCAGGGCCGGCGTATTGGAAGGTCACGCTGGTATCGGAGTGCACGTTCATCGCGGTACGGTCGCTGACCTCGTACGAACCCCGCCCGTCGACGACGAAGATGAAATGGCCAGCGTCCGAGGCCGCCTGACCGACCTGTACGGTGAGACCGGTGCCCCGCTTGGCGTCGACGAACGTCAGCTGCTTCGTCGTGAAAGTTGCCCAGGCGGCGGCGGTGCCGGCCAGTATCAGCATGCCGACCGCGAGGAGCGCCGTGAGACGCACGTGTCGCTTCACTTGCAGCCCACCGTTTCGCTGGTGTTCCCGTACCCCAGCTTTCCCGGGTCCGGCGATCCCGGGTCGAGGCTGACGACCGAGTCGATGAGGGCCTGATTCAGGATCTTCGGGCCCTCTGGCGTCGCGACGCAGATCGTCGTCAGTCCCTTACCAATACCGAAGTGCGTCTCGGGGAGCGCCAGCACCTTTGCGATGCGATCAATCGAATAGGGATCCAGATAGTCGATCGTCAGGTCGGTGTCCTTCGTCAGCACCCACTGCGTCGACGACCGACCCTTTCCGATGACGCTCGGCAGGAAACGCTCGCCACCGTAGGGCGGCATCACTGTCGGATCGTCATAGCCGGGAAGCATCACGCCATCGCCGAGGTCGAAAGTGACGCATACTCTGTGGCCGATGCGTCGGTCGGTTGGACTGCTCGCAGCGTGCGCGATCCTCGCCGCGTCCTGTGGCGGGACGGCCACGCCCACCAGCGCCCCAACCGCAGCAGCAACCTCCACGCCGCGCCCCCCGCCGGTGGCTCTCAGGATCGCGATCCCCACGACGAGTGCCAGCTTCCTCTGGACGTACGTCGCGAAGGACGGCGGGATCTTCGCCGACAACGGCATCGACGCCGACATCCAGTACATCGCGAGCACGCAGTCGATCGCCGCGCTCATCGCCGGTCAGGTCGACGTCTCGCTTGGGGCCGGGAGCGATGTCCTCTCGGCGGTCGCGGGAGGCGCCGATCTGGTCACGGTGGCGGTGCCCGCGCCGAGCTATCCCTTCATCTTCGAGGCCGCGCCGGGGATCAACACGCCGGCCGACCTCAAGGGGAAGAAGATCGGAGTGTCGAGCATCGGGAGCTCCTCGGACATCGGGACACGCGTCGCGCTGCGCAAGCTGGGCCTCGATCCGGACAAGGACGTGACCATCGTCACCGTGGGCTCCGCGCAGGAGCGCACCGCCGCGGCGGTCGCCGGTGCGATCCAGGGTGCGGCCGAGCTCGTCCCGGACAACCTCGTCCTCGAGGAGAAGGGCTGGAAGCCGCTCTTCAACCTCGCCGACCTCAAGCTCCCCGCGGTGCAGAACGCCGTGACGTTCGATCGCAAGTTCTTCAACACACGCCGTGACGTCGCGCAGCGCTTCATCGACGCGATGGTCCTCGCGATCGCGCGCGAGAAGAAGGACCGTCCGCTCGCACTCGAGGCGATCCGCAAGTGGAGCAAGATCGACGATCCGAAGAAGGCCGCGTATGCGTATGACTTCTACATCCAGGTCCATCCGAGCCTGCCGTATCCGAAGGTCGAGATGTTCGCGGACTCGAAGGAGCTCCTCGGCGCGAAGAACGACAAGGTGAAGAGCTTCGACGTCGCGAAGATGCTCGACGACTCGCTGGTGCGGAGCGCCGCCGACCGCGGGCTCGATAAGCGCTGACGCGCACCGGCCCCGCCACGGCGGACGCGCGGAGCGGCGCCGAGGCGATCATCCAGCTCTTCGCCGCGCTCGGGGCCGACGTGCTCTTCCTCAATCCCGGCACGGACACCGCGCCGCTCCAAGAGGCGCTCGTCGCGCTCGCGTCCCGCGGCGCCAAGACGCCGCGCATCATTCCGTCGCTCTTCGAGAGCGTCGCGCTCGCCGCGGCGCACGGCTACTTCTCCGTCACGCGACGGCCGCAGATCGTCGTCGTGCACGTCGACGTCGGCACGCAGAACCTCGGCGGCAATCTGCACGACGCGATGCGCGGCGAGGCAGGCGTCGTGATCCTCGCGGGTCGCACGCCGTACACCGTCGACGGCGAGGCGCCGGGGAAACGCCTGCGACCGGTGAACTGGCAGCAGGACGTCCGCGATCAGATCGGCATCGTCCGCTCGTACACGAAGTGGGCGCACGAGCTCGGGCGCACTGACACGCTCCATCAGCTCGTCCCGCGCGCATTTCAGATCGCGGGGACGGAGCCCTGCGGTCCGGTGTACCTCATGGCGGCGCGCGAGGTGCTCATGTCGCCGATGGACGGCGTCTCGCTCGCGATGGTCGGCCGCGCGCCGCCCGCGATCACACCGGCCGGTGACCCGTCCGCGCTCGACGAGCTCGCGGGCTGGCTCGCTCAGGCGCGCGCGCCGCTCGCGATCGCCGGGCGCGTGGGCCGTCACACCGTGGCGGTCGCGGATCTCGTCGCGCTCGCGGAGCTGCTGGGCATGCCCGTCGTCGACGACGGCGGCGCGATGAATTTTCCAGCCTCGCATCCGCTCCTCGCGCGCGATGCCGAGGCCGCGCTGCGGGAGGCCGACGTCGTGCTGCTCCTCGACGTGGACGTTCCCTGGCTTCCCGCGCGCGCCGCTCCGTCGGCCTCGGCGCGCATCGCACAGATCGACATCGATCCGAACAAATCGACGATCCAGCTCTGGGGTTTTCCAGTGGACCTTCCGATCCAGGCGGACACGGCGAAGGCGCTACCCGCGCTGCGCGCCGCGCTCGAGCCCCATGCCACCGC